>Ga0209507_1000111_pt1 | contig 115827 bp, 70 predicted proteins | sample AD_UKC028_MetaG_FD_184414 | JGI IMG/M metagenome (GOLD analysis project Ga0209507, IMG submission 184414) | Active sludge microbial communities of municipal wastewater-treating anaerobic digesters from USA - AD_UKC028_MetaG (SPAdes) (version 2) | ecosystem: Engineered > Bioreactor > Anaerobic >...
CCGGGAAGCCGGAAAATGGCGATCAGCGCGGATTGGGGCAGAAACCGGACCCAGTTCATGAGACCTCATGCCGGGATCAGTCCGACTCTCTTCCGTGACTTCGAGCGCAGGTATTTCGACAGCCTCTTGCACCCGAGGCTACCGCCAGACGCCGCAAGCGGCTAAGACTGCGCATTCAAGGGGAGAGTCTGTTAACGCATAAAACAGCGCATGGGGAGCTGGAACCATACCAGGCTACGTTGGCGCACCCGAGAACGGCGGGGACGGGGATTGAAATTTTCAATGCGCGTGGTATAGTGGAGTCATGGGCTTGAGGATGGCGAACGGAATAACCGCGTGTGCAACGCGCATAGCGTTGCACACCCTACAGGAAACCGCGCAACCGGCGCGCCCATCAATGCTCCGAAAGTCGTGTTGGTGGGTCAACGCATCGCGCCTTGCGCGCTGCTAACGACCCACCCTACTTTCGTCATCTTTGGGCGCGGCGCGGGGACGCATGAACGACTGACCCCGCACGTGTGAAACGCGCATCGCGTTGCACACGTGTTCCATCGGATGAACGCGGGGGCGCGTGAAAGCGCCTTGTGTTTTGGACGGCTCCGGCGGGCGGGCATGGCTCAGCGCCGGGGCAGCGCAAACCGGCAAGATTGATAGTATCGAGGGTTTCCCAATGTCAAACAGCGCAGTTGTCTGGAATCGCGATTACCGTCGCAACATTCGTCCCGCGTTCGCCAGCAGCAGAACGCCAAAACGCTTCATCCGCGCGCGCGTCGGCCTTGCGGCGCGAACCGCTGCGGTTTCAAACAGCGCCATTGCCGCGCCAGATCCTTCAGGCATCGGCAGCGCCGGCTGTGCCGTAGGCGCCGTCGGTGACGGCGGTGACTCAGGCGACGCCGCGTCATATGACACAAAGAGTTCAGGATTGGTTATCGCGGTATCCATGATGCTGGAAAACATGGTCAAGAATTTTGGAAGAAAAATCGCGGTCGGGGCGCTCGCCGCCACAGTCCTTTTCGGCGCCGTTAAACAAGAAGCGCGGGCCTGGATGATACAGGTCAGCTCTAATTTTGGTTATGATGAAGACAACAACAAAACCGTTGTCCAGGATACCCTCTGGGTGCAGGGTGGAGTAAATGGCCAAGACAATGTTGTCCGCTTCTGGTACGTTGATGAAGGAACCAATGATGGGATTAATGCCACTCAAGCCCCTGTTGGATGGACCCCTGTTGTTAATGCTAATGAGACTCGCCTTACTGGTGATGCTGCTTACATCCCTTTTGATGGGACCCCTGTTGGCGTCTTTGAGCGCGATTATGCTGGCGATGTCACGTCGAAACTCCAATTGATTCCTCTTGTTAGGGCTGAAGACATTGGCGGAGATCTTAGCGAAAACCTTGGCCTTGCTTATGGAATTACACCTGAGCCCGGCACAGTCGGTTTAATGGCCACAGGACTTGCGACTCTTGCGGCTGGCGCTTACCTCCGCAGAAAACGCGAAGAGAAGTAATTCTCCAATTATTATTTTTTATATAATTTGCATAGACTATTAATTGAAGTTCCATATGCCCCACATTCTAAAATTCCTAAGTTCCCAGACTGGTTATAATCAATCATCCCTATTGCCCCCCAATAAACACCAATAAGACTTCCATTAAATCTGAATGTTGAATTGGTTAACGTATAAATATTTGAAATTATATCATCTGTATTATTCCACCCAACATAAACTATTTGGAGGTTCTCACTTGAATCAACAATAATTGATGAGTCCTCCACCCCCATCAATTCATAAGAAGTCTGATTAAAATTGGTTTCATTGGACTTTATCCAAAGATAGTTCTTGGCGGAATAGCTTTCATAACTTGATTGGGAGCAGGTGATGTTGTACCAATGCCCGCGGTAGGGGGTGGTGAAGAGGCGGGTGGCGTTGAATTGGGAGGGCGAATACGTCATCCCCAGGGCACCATCCTGGTCCGTAATCAAAGTGCAGGTGGCATCGGAGATGCCCTCGCCGGAAGAAGTGTTAAGGTAGCTGGCGTTGAAGGTTAAAGATTGATTAACGACCAAGCGAGAGTTTATCCCGTTGCCGGCAGAGACGGAGAACTCCGCGTTGGCATAAGTGGTGTAGTTGGAGAAGCCTGTCACGTTGAAGACGAGGCTGGCGCCGTCCCAGCCGAGGATGCCGCAGTCAGGGCACGGCTCGCCGTTCTTGAGGATGACCGGCCGCTTGGCATAACTCAAATTGAACAAAGTCAGAACAGCTTTGCGGTTCAAGCCTGTGGCAGGATTAACATAAATGGAATTTGGCAAAATGAGGACATTGCGGTTGAGGTCCAAGCCCGACAAAGTGACGTTCTCGGAAAAGTTAATCACGCCCACGCCAGGCCGGCCAATAGTGACATTCTCGAGATTATCCCACGACGGATAAAGGGAGAAGTTAGTGGTGAGGGTGTTCGTGAAGTTGCTCCAGACCGGCTCGGCGCTGCCGTACATCAAGCCGTCAACAGTCAAATTCCCAGTAAGGTTAGCGGAAAGAATCGTCTGGTTGTATTGCGCGAGCGAGAAAAGAATCGAGTAAGGGTTCAAGCTGTAAGTGGCGTTGTCCAAAAGGTAATAAGCCACCGCAATCTGATCTGGCCACAAAATAGCCTCTCGGACTGTACAGCAGAAGACCCTCAGGCTTGCGCTGTTGCGTCTTGTCGCCCGCCTGCGGGCTATGTGGCGGCATCACTCGCGGACTGAATGCCCTCTCTGGTGGGCTTTATTTGGTCTTCAAACGCCCTTCAAAGCCGGATTGCGCCGCCCTTTCAGGCCGTGAAAAAGCATCCCTCCGAACATCTCTGTTTGGCGGTGGACACGGCATGTCCCTTCCCCGGCATGTCCCCCGCCGGTCGTGACCCCCCGTGACTTTATTCTCAGCGGGGAGCGCTCCACTTACCGACCATCTCGATCTCGCTCTCGCGGTATGGTTTGCCGTCCGGATGAAATACGTCATGCTGCCATGTCTCCGGAATCGGGTCTCCGGGCTTTGATCCCCACGGCATGAAGGTCTGCGTCCGTCCCGCGACCAGTCCCCAGTGATACCAGCCAATCCGGTTCTCAGCGAATATCGGCAGGATGGATTCGAAGGTGTTGCCTGACTGGCGGTGGAGCCATTCCGTGCAAATGACCGGACGGCCATAGCGTCCGCATATCTCAATCTTCGTCCTGATTCCGGCGGGCGGATCGTAGCCGTGGAAGGTTATGACGTCGGACCATTCCATAAGCCTGCGCGACATATCGCTGTTGAAATCGGCCCACGGCGCGATGGTCAGGGGTTGGGACGGATTGGCTGATCTTGCCCAGCGGAAGATCGCCTCGCACAGCGGAAGGCTTTTTTCGCCCATTCCGGAGTTGCCCGGTTCGTTGTAAAGGTCCCAGACAAGAATTCTTTCGTCGTTTGCGAACTTGCCGACAACATCCATGACGTAACTTTTCAGGTCCGGCCATGCGGAGCGATCCACGACGCGCTTGAGGCCGGGGCTTGGCGTCCAACCGCTGTTGTGGACGCCGGGAATGGGGGCGTCCTGCCTGCCGGTGTACGGCTCTTTGCCGGCAAAAGAGCAGTCACAGAACAGAACAGGCATGACCTTCATGCCACGGGAATCGGCGATTGAGAGGAATTTTTCGAATCGGGCGAGCATCCCGTCCGGGTCGTCGCGCCAGACGATGTATTGCAGGAAGACCCTCAGGCTGTTGTATCCGGCGTCTTGCGCCCAGGAGAGTTCCTGGTCAATGGTCTTCGGATCGAAGGTGTCGGCCTGCCACATTTCGGTCGTGTTGACGGCGGAGCGGGGGAGGTAGTTGAAGCCTTTGATGCTGCCGGTCTTCGTGTACCATTCTCCGGCTTTTTTAGCCGTCCATGGTTCAACTTTGCGCGTCCGGGTATTCAGTTTAATAACGCCGGTTCTCCAAGGGAGATCTGCGTATGATCCCCTGTGTTCTCCGGCTTTCAGTCCTTGCACAACGAGAAACGTTTCCGAAGGATCGTATTCCATCTTCTCGTCGTATCCCGTCCGGATGGCTTCGCCGTGGGAGACTTCATCGGTCCATTCTTCGATACCGTCGGGATAAGCGAGTTGGGAGCCGGTTGCGTATTCCCGCGCAACGTCGCGCCAGGGGCCGGCAAGGTTTTCCGCCTCGGCAAGGCCGAAACTTCTGACGTCGGATTTTGTTCTGACCTCGTAGATCATGTGATACCGGGCGGCATCTTTAACCTTGTAAATATGGACGGCCTCGTGGATTCCGGAGAAAACGGTTTCCGGCTTGCCGAAGCCCGACGGAAAGTCCGCGATGCGCGCGCGGCGGAAGCAAACGTCGTTGTGATTGCGAGTGTAGAAGAGATAGGCGTATTCCTCATCGCATATCATCCAGAAGTCTATCCACTTGGCATCCTCGTCCATGACGACCAGCGATTTTGGCTCAGTCCAGGAATCGGGATCGGCGATGGTCTCCGTGGTCATGTAGAAGGGGGAGTGGGTTCGCTTGCCGGTGAATATCTGGAAGATGAGGTACCACTTTCTGTGCGGGGAGAAGTAGAGTATTTGCGGGGCGCAGGCGTATCCGTTTTCGCGGATTCCGGTCTGCAGGAGTTCGCGACGGGGGGCGGTTTTCAGGCCTTCAAGAGTGGAGGCGCAGGCATAACCTGTGGATGCCCTGCCGAGTCCGCGGGCGGTGAAGAAGACATGCCATTTTCCGCCGTGGAAGATGATGCTTGCATCTTTGACGGACGTTTCATCGAATCCTCCCTTCAGTCCCGGTTCCATGATTGTTCGTCCGACGATCCATGAGCGTCCGCCGCCGGGCGTTGTCTCGAGCGCCGTCTTGTCCATGCCTTCTTCACCTCCGGCGATGCGCGCCGCCGACAGCGCAATCGCCAGCGCCGTCAGCACGAACATCGTCAAACTGTTGACGGGGATAGCCGAAAAACGAAATAATGTCCGTTGTTCAGCGCCGACGGCGCGAGCCGACTTCGAGCGGCCTGCCGCGGCAGAGCCGTGTTTCATTTTCCAGGTCATTGAGAGGACATGATATGAAGCCGACAAGGAACAGTTCAACAGCCCGCAGAAATTCTCTTTCCATTCGTCCGATCGAGCGGCTGGAGGATCGCGTTCTGCTTGACGTTGCGCCGGTGTTCAATAGCACTTTCGCCTCTCAGTATCTGGTTGAGAACGGCATGACGTTGGGCATTGATGGATATGATGGAGACGGAGATACGCTGACCATCACAGCCGTAAGCGATAATCCCGGCGTGACACCTTATATCCCGACCGGGAACGATTTCGCCAAGCTGCATTTTGTTGATTACCTGGGCGCGGACATGGGCGACATAATCGTCGAACTGTTCAACGACAGGTCGCCAACGGCGGTTAACCGCTTTGTCACGCTGGCCACCAACCATGTCAATCCCGACGGCACGCTCGATCCCGAAGGCGTTCCGTTCTATACGAACGTCATCGTCCATCGCGTCATTCCCGATTTCATGATTCAGACGGGCGATGCGGAGAAGGGGGATGGAACGGGCGGCAGTCCGCTTGGCGATTTCCCGGATTATTTCGATCCCAATCTGCGTTTCGTCGCTCCGGGCGCGCTGGCAATGGCCAATTCCGGGCCGAATACCAACGATTCCCAGTTCTTCATCACGGACGCTCCAACGCCCTGGCTGAACGGCAAACACATGATTTTCGGCCAGATGATTTCCGGCCAGACCGTCTACGATACGATCATCAACCTGCCCAGGAATACCACAACCAACCGTCCGAACAACCCGCCGAAGATGCAGTACGTGGAGATATACGAGAGCACAGAGGACGGGAGCGTGACCTTCCTGGTTGATGAGAATTTCGTGGGCGAGGCGCACGTCACGATCAGCCTTGACGACGGCAACGGCCACGTCACCCAGCAGGTGGTCAATCTGCTGGGGCTGGGGCAGCGTCCGGTTATCGCCGATCCCGGCGACGTTCCCGCAACGCCCGGATTCACCAAGTCCTTCATTGCGGACGTTGTTGACGACGGCGGGTTGCCGATGGACCTGACCATTACTGCGAGCGATGATCGCATCACCGCATCAATTAATGACACCACCCGGAAGGTTGACATTCTTGTTCCAAGCGACCTGAGCGGAATCTTCGACGTGACCGTGACGGCTGTTGAAACCGGCTACAGCGGTCTGACGCCGTCCAGCCAGAAGTTTCACGTGCTGGCGCAGAAGTCCACCGATCCGCAGGTTCTGGGCAGGATTCCGGGGCCTTCGACGGGACTGCTGGCATTCGAGACCCAGCAGGTGGGCAACCTGCTTTACGTCGCGGCGGGTGAGGCGGGATTGCTGATATACGACGTCACCGATCCGCTGGCCGCAGTCCTGCTCGATTCATACGACACCTCAAACTCGGTGCGCGACGTCGAAGTGGTAGGCAATACGGCGTTCCTGACGGATACGTGGGGCGGATTCCTGACCGTGAACGTCAGCGATCCGTCAAACATTACCCTGCTGGACAGCATAGGGGCCGGGGCGCTGGCCGTGAATGTGCAGATTGTTGACGACATAGCCTTTGTCTCGCGCTTCTCCTCCGGATTCACGGCGTACAATATCAGCGATCCGGCAAACATTACGCAGATCGGTACGCTCCTTAACATGGGGACCTCCGGCAATCTTAATCAGGCCGTGGAGGCATACATTCAGGGAGATCGGGCCTTTGTCGTTGATCGCGGGCTGGGCGTCGTCGTCGTGGACATAAGCAATCCGGCAACGATGACGCGCGTCAATTCATTCGCATCGGGGCGCAACGCATGGGGTATTGACCATGTGGGCAATACCGTCTACATCACTGAGGACGACGCGATCTCGGCCTGGGACATTACGGACGTGATGGCGCCGGTCAAACTCGGCAGCCTCGGCGGCATAGAGAACGATCCGTGGCAGATCACGGTCATCAACGGCGTAGCGGTTGTAGGGAGGACCGGCGGGCTGATATTCGTTGACGTGTCCGATCCGGCGCACATGGTTCAGGAGCGGACGTTTGCCGTCCCGGACTTCGGCAGTTCGGCGACGATGGTTGGCTCGCGATTGTGGCTGCCGGCGGGTAACGTCGGGGTGCTGCTGATGGACACGGCGGGGCTGTTCGATCCGCCCAACGGCGTCATTGACTCTCCTGCAAACGGGACTTACGTGAACGCCGGCGATGCGCTCAATCTGCAAAGCTCGTGGACCGACGACGCAAACGTTGTCGCATGGGAATGGCAGGTGACCGGACCGGAGAATCACACATTCAATGTTGAAGACCCAGGCGAGCTGATTCTCAACACGGCCGGCGCATACCTCATAACCCTGACCGTTACGAATGATCTGGGGCTGGACGATCCATCCCCCTTTGTTGTGTCGGTTACGGTTTTACCTGAGGGGAGCGAATTCCCGGAAGGCGTCATTGACAGCCCGGCGGACGGGGCAACGATCAAGTCCGGCGAGAGCGTCAATCTACAGAGTTCATGGACGGACGACGGAACAATTGCGCAATGGGCGTGGACGGTGACGGGGCCTGAAGACCACACGTTCAGCGTCGAGGACCCGGGCAGTCTCATTCTGAATACTCTTGGCGAGTATACGATCACTTTAGTCGTAACGGATGACGACGGATTGAGCGATCAGACGCCGGCAGTCACGCATGTCACTGTGATCTCGAACATTCCGGAGCCGGTACTGCTGGGCGCGGTTGATGTCGGGCCTGCGACGGTCTACGTGTACGATGTTGACGGGTTGGACAACGGAATTCCGATCAACGGCGATTATGATGGCACGGACGGCACGCCATACAATGCCGCCAATCTGGCAAATGACCTCTTGATCGTCAAGGGACAGCGCGGGGCTGTGATTGTCGCCCGCGCGAGGGTGTATAACGGCGGCGCGTGGAGCAACGCGGATTTCAGCAGTCTTGGGATCGCGGTGGAAGGCTCGCTGGAGGTCTTCGTTGATCAGAGACTCGGCACTGGCGATATCAGCTTCCTTGCCGCGATAGGCGATATCGGGACGGCCGTGGTGAATTCCTCGATTACGGGGCTTACGAGGGAATTGACCGTCATGGGGCAGACGCTTCCCGTAATGACGATTCCTGCGGAAGCCGGGCTTTATTCCCAGGGCAACATCGGAACAGCCATCGTCTACGGCGCGGGGGACAGCATTTCCGGTAACGTCGTTGCGAAGAAACTAGGCACGCTCATTACCGGCGCGGGGCTTTCCGGAGACGTCAGCATCACCGGATCGGCGGACGTGATCTACACCGGCTACAAGTCCGCTGCTGCCTTGAGCGGCAAGATCACTGCCGGCTCGATCAACACGCTTTACTCGAAGGGGCCGGTGACGGGCGAAGTCAACGCTACCGGGAAAATAGCGACGTTCTATTCGTCAGGTCCGGTCTCAGGAACCGTGAAGGCCGGAGACATCAACCTGTTTTATGCCGCTGGAAACGTATCTGCCCACGTTGAAGCCGCCCGGACCATCAGCACGCTATTCACGACTGGAACGCTGACCGGAACCGGCTCGGTCATTGCCGGCGGAGCGATCAAGACGATGGTTGTCGGAAGCGGAGTTGATACGACAATCACCGCCGCATCGCTGGACACGCTGGTCGTTCAGAAGGGCAACCTTGCCGGGAGCATTGACCTGACCGGCGACGGGAAGAACATCATCGTCTCGTCGGGCGATCTGACCGCGACGATCGAATCCGGCGGGACGCTCTCAACCGTCAGCGTCGCAAAGGGGACGTTCAAGGGGATGATTGATGCGGCGGGCATTGGCACGCTGATAGCAAAGAACGCCGACGCAAATGGCGATGCGCGCGCGCAGATTCTGGCGCAGAACGCCCAGAACCTGTTCATTCTCGGCAACATGAACGCGACGGACGTAGGCATCGGGACCGGCAGCCTTCCCGCCGGGAAGACCGCGCAGCTCGGATATCTCTACGTGGGCGGCAATCTGACGCGCTCGAACGTCCTTGTGGGCGTCTGGAACGAGCACGGCGGCGACGCCGGGGCGGACAACGTCTTCAGCGACGGTGGCGAGAACGGCGCGCCATACGTTCCGTCCGGTTTCGCGGGGACGGCCAAACTGGTGAACGTCCACATCGGCGGAGCGATAGGCAGCGGAGCCGCCCCGACGGGGCAATGGACAATCGCATCGAAGAACAAGGGATTGTGGAAGGCCATGCCGGCTGGGACGGATTACGTCATCAGCGTGGAGACGACGTAATTTTCTCCGATGCTTGAATCAGCCGACAAAAGGCGAAGGCTTTCTTGAAATACTGCATACATGTCGGAAACTCGCTTGTTACGTCACTTCGGTTGGCGTTTCCTTAGGCATTGTGTAATACGTCAATCCCTCGATTGATTTCCCATTCGACGGGATAAGGAAGGCCGCGAGTTCTCCGACGATTACGCAGACCGCCAGACCCGTGAAGCTGTAAAGCAGAATGTGGACGTGTGTGTATCTGCTGATCAGGTATTGAACCAGTCCGCTTGCGGCAAGCCCTATGACCGCGCACCATCCGTGCGCTCGCCTGCTGAAGATACCCAGCAGGAACATCCCGGCCAACCCCCCGGCAAACAGGCCGAGAATCGTGTTGAGCTGGTCCCAGAGCGACTTGATGTTCCAGCGCGTCATCATCAGCGCAAAGCCAGTTCCGGCCACCCCGACCACCACTGTAATCCACCTCGCGAAGCTCAGGTACGCGCTTTCCTCAAGCTCGATCCGTTTCACTGGAATCGCATCCTGCCTTCTTGCCAGGAACCCCCGGATTCCCGACAGATGAGCCGTCTCCCGGTCGGGCGCTGCGGTCCAGGGGTTACGGTGGGCGAAACCGATCTTCAACCTGCGATAGAAATCCGTTGTCAGCGCCGTGGCAATCGAATTCATGCTGCTGTCCAGCGTTGACATTGCGGCGGCGAAGATGGCGGCGATGAGCAATCCCGCGACGCCGTTGGGCAACTGCGTGACGATGAACCACGGGAAAATGGCGTCGGCGTTCGTCAGCGTCGGGTTCATGGTTTCAGGATGCGATTTGAAGAACGCGAACAACGCGGTCCCGATTGCAAAGAAGAGTATCGAGGACGGGACGCACATTATGGCGTTGATGCGGATTCCCTTTGCCGCCGCTTTCTCGTCGGGCGTGGTGAGGTATCGCTGAATGACGGCCTGGTCGCTTCCGTAGCTGATGAAGTTCACGGCGAACCCGCCCAGCATCACCACCCAGAACGTCGGCGAGTTCATCGAGAGGGAAAAGTCGAGCATTCTGAACTTGTCCGCTTCCAGCGCCATTCTGACAAATGCCCCCGGCCCGCCGTCAACGTGGAAGATCATCATGGCAAAGCACAGGAGAGCGCCGCCAAGCAGAACTATCACCTGGATTACATCTGTCCAGATGACGGCCTCGATGCCGCCCAGAGCGGTATAGATGATCGAGAAAACGCCCATCGCCAGAACACAGAGCCGAACATCCATTCCGGAAACAACAGAAAGCGCAATGGAGGGGAGGTATAGAACAATTCCGATCCTGCCGAGTTGTACAATAACGAACATGAGGCTGCCGCAGAGTCGCGCGGCGAGGTTGAAACGCTTCTCAAGGTATTCGTAGGCCGTTGTTACATTCAGTCGGCGATAGAACGGCAGAAACCACAGGATGATGAACGGGGCGATCATGATGATCGTCATGTTGAACAGGAACATGCGCCAATCGGTGGAGAATGTCTTGGCTGGAATGGCCATGAAGGTGATCGCGCTCAACTGCGTCCCGAAGATGCTCAGGCCCGCCGCCCACCAGGGAACGCGTCTGCCGGCCCGGAAGAAGTCGTCCGTGCTTTTCTCCCTGCCCATGAGCAGGACGCCTATCAAGACCATGCTCAAAAGGTATATCCCGACAACTGTGTAGTTCAGGATTCCGAACCTGCGGGATGTCTCTCCGCAGCCAGTCCAGACCTTTGGGCTGCGCACGCCGGGGCGGATTTCGCCGGTCGGGACGACGATTGCGCCGTCCCAGACGACTGCGCAAGTCGTCACCGGGCAATCGGACGGCATGCGCCCGAGGACGGCCCAACTGTCCGTGACGGCGTGATACGCCAGAACATCGCGGCTGAATCCGGGATGGTATTCGAGGAGTTTCTGATTCGCCCGCTTCTCCTGCGCGACGGTATCGGCGAGCGTCTTTTTCGCCTCAGGCTCGGACTCCGATTCAAGTTTCTTTTCGAGATCGGCAATCTTCTTCGCAAGGCGGGCGGATTGCATGAATACTCGCCCTTCGTCTCCGCCGATGACGATGACATGGTTAACTCCTGACGGAACGGCTGAGCCGCCCATCACGCTCCTGGCGCTTGAGCCTGATTTGCCGACGCATACGTCGCTCAGACGTTTCCATGCGATCTTGCATGCGGCGTCCTTGCCGGAACGCTTCAATTCAGACTCATACGCCTTTGGATCGAAACGATATGCGTCCGTGAGAATGGCGGTTTCCATCCCCGGTTGTTCGTTGCGCCCGCTGAAGACATACAGGCAGTCGCTCGCGCCGTTATTCTGCGCGGCGACCACCGGGAGGATTCTTTCAGGTCCGGGCCAGGGGGGAAGTTCTTCCCATGCGAAACCGGCCTTGCCCTGCCGCGTAAGGTCAAGCATAAAGAAAGAACAGGTTGACGCCGATTCCGTCTTCCCCCCGACGACGTAAATTTTGCTTCCAAGTCGAGCGCCGGTCATGAACGATAGCGGAACCGGAAGCGATGGGAATTCGCTGAAGGATATTTCACGCTTAAGTGCGTCCCATCGCACAAGAAAGACGTCTGCGTATGATTTCTCCGCGTCGCACCCGCCGATGCAGAGAACGCCGCCGTCAAGGTTGACCGAAGCGCCGTATGCGAGCGCTCTTGGCAGTTTGAATCCGGCGTCGCTTATCCACTCGCGCCTGCCATCTGCGACTTTTCGGAGAACATAAATGTTATCATGCCATACCTTCCTGCCCCCCTCCCAGGGCATGCCGTCGGGAAAGTTTGCTCCGCCGGCAACCAGAAGGATATCGTTGTGGATACCGACGAAAGGACCAGCTACGCCCGGCTGGATATCCCGGCCGGGAGCTGGAGGTAGTTCAGGCAGTTCCCCCCATTTCAGGATATTGACTGAATGCGCGCCGGCTTCGTCGCAATAAAGCGGCAGCGCTATCAGAACGAGGAACGCCAGCGCTCTAAGGATTGTTCTCATGCGTTATGTTCTTCTAATTTGTGTTTCAAGCGGAATTGCATGTTCAACGGCGTGACATCATACCGCCGTCATGCGGAGCGTCAACTTGATGCCGAGTGAGCAGGATTCGACGCACTGCGCCATTCCCAATGGAAAATCCAATGTAAAAAACAAATCCTCGTCTGACTTTAATCCCGGATTTCGCCGATCATGGTTGTCGGCGTCCTATGCTTTTTGGCGTCCTCCCCGCCGATAAGATAAATCGTCTTTCCGGCGAGGACCGATTCGGTAAAGTTTGCCATTGGCATTGGCGCGGAATCACGATATGAGCGCGTGACCGTGTCGAAGACGATCACGCGATTTGTGAATCCGTCGCCCGCCCCCAGCCCGGCATATCCACCCATTAGAATTGCGTATCTGTTCCGCCAGGCAATCGCCGTCCAACCCCTGCAGGGGAAGGGAGCCGGTGCAATCGCCTCCCATTTCATTGATGCTGGGTCATAACATGCCGCCCTATCAAGGTTAATGACTCCCTTATCCTTGTCTGGAACGCAACCGCCGAAAATGTAGACCTTCTCGGCTATGCCGACCGCGCAGGCGTTGACGCATGGTTGTGGCATTGGTTCGAGAGCCGTCCAGCCTTTTTCAGTCATGCCGGGATCATATGTGATGAAGGAGTCCGGACTCGGGCTGAGGCCGGCGGGGTCCGATGTTCCGCCGGCAATGAAGTATTTTCCTGATACGCAGGTTGCTGAACCGTAGACGCGGGGGGACGGCAGGTTCACTGTCTGGGTCCAGACAGCCTTTCCATGGCGGAACGCCAGTTCCACACCGGAGGCGAGGGCGGCATCGCCTTCACAGCCGCCGAATATGGCGAATCCGTCAGACGTCGGGAAGGCATGGCCGCCCGCTCTGCGGCGCGGCATCTGCGGTCCTGGCAGCCATTCGGCGGATTCGACGTCGAGGATTTCGACGGAATCCAGCCAAAGCTTGTTTCCCGACACCCAGTTTGTGCCGCCTGCGGCCCAGATAATGCCGTTCACCGCTGCTACTGAATGCGAGCCGCGGCTTTCCTTCAACTGAGGACCGTATCGCCACTCGATATGCAGACCGTCCCGGTCGGAGGTTGCGCAACCTGCCGGAAGGACGAGAGCAATGGAGAACATCATGCCTGCGGCGCGGATGTAGTGGTTTCTCACGCAATCACCTCAAACAGGTCTGCCGTTTTGCGGTTTCGAGGAATTCCTGCACTTTCACAGGCGCGCCGGTCCGGCTGCTCTCTATCCCTGCAAAAACGAGGGCGACGGATTGCAGGTTGTCCTCGACGTTGGTCTCCATCGGCTCCCCGCCGTCAAGCCATTTGACGAATTTCTCGATCAGCCACGTGTTGGCCCACTTGGGCTGCTGGATGAGTGGAACTTCCTGGCCCTGTCCTTCCGTCTGCTCATTCCACTTTTTTGAAGAATCGTAGGGGAAACGCTCCACGCGACGCTTGCTGGTTATGAGCGTGGCGCCTTCGCACTCCGCCCGGATGTATTCCCGGCACCATCCGTTGAAGCCCACTGCGTTGGCCTTCGCGCCCTCGTAGAAAGCGCGCGTCCCGTTGCCCATGGCCATCGTCGCGAGCGCCTGGGAGTCGCCTCGGAACTCGCCCCATCGCGGGTTCCACGTCTGCGCGTAGATGGTGTCGCAAAGGCCGCCGCACATGTCGGCGAGGATGTCGAGGTGATGGACCGCCCCTTCGATCAGGAGCGCGTCCTTGATCTCATGCCTGAAACGCCCCCAACTCCCGAATCTTCTGCAATCGCATGTGAATCGGCAGACCAGGTAGTCAAGCGCGCCATGCCTTCCGGAGCGAATCTCGTTGCGCAGGGTTGTCTTGTCCTGATCGAAGCGATGGCTCATAGTGACGCCCATCTTCTTCCCGGCGCTCCTGACCTTCGCGGCTATGCGCGCGGACGCCGCCATGGTATCCGCTATCGGTTTTTCGGAGAGAATGTGCATGTCATGGGCCAGCGCGACGTCCACGACGCTTTCGTGATGCGCGGGGGGCACGATGATCGCGCAGAAGTCAGCCTTGTTTTCATCGAAAGTCCTGCTGATGTCCGTATAGCACTGTTCCGGGCGGAGTCCCAGATGCGCTTGCGCGTTCTTCAGCGATTCCGGATTGATGTCAACGGCGGCAACGACCTCAATCAGCCCTTCCTTGACGTTCGGCGGGAGGAATGACTGGCACCACGCCCCTCCGAATCCGCCAGTCCCGACCTGGATCATCCTGTATGCCATTGGTGTCCCTTTCCTCAGATTCTTTCCTTTTCTGGTTCCGCCGGGCCGTGCGCGTGTTCCCAGAGATGGCCCGCGCGTTTGCGCCCCTGCATCGTGGTTTCGAAATAGACGGCTTCCACCGGCTCGAAAACCTGGGGGAAATCGTGATGATGTCCCATGCCCGTCGCCACGCAATCGCCGGGACCGACAATGTAGGCCCTGCCCTCGGAGACGGCTATCCCGCAGCCTTTGACGATTATCCAGTATTCGTCACAATCGTGGTAGTGGCTGTCGAAGTTCGTCGCCTTCGCATATCCTGCCGGATCGCCTCCGTCCCGCGGGGAATCGCAGCGGGTGACCGAGAAGAGGCCGAATCCACCGGTATGTTCGCCCCATCGTCCGGACATTCTTACGACGGCGCAATCGGGCGAAGCGGAGACGACCTCGAAGGAACCCGCATCCGCGTCAAGATCGAGGCAGTCGCCTTTCTTCGCCCTGACGGTTTTGTTGCCGAATGTGAGATCGCATGTCCCGCTGGTGACGATGAGCTTTTCCCGGAGTGCGACGCGGGAGAATTTTGCCTTTCCCCCGGGCGGCAATTCGATAATGTCGAAATCCTCAAGCTCGCACCACTGGGGCGCGCAATCCTGCCCGCTCTTGAAAACCGGCATGTGCGTCCTCCTTCGCGTCCGCGATGGGGACGCCCCAGTATGGTCGCCTTGCGCGGCTTCAGAGTCAAGCGCGTCAGGGGCAAGTTGCAACGTGCCCCTGCCAGTTGCTGCCTCGTAAAAGCCTTAAATTATGCCTCGATTGCCCGGCTTGCGCCGGTTTGATACAATCCGTTCTCCGTGACGCCCCCGGCGCTGTCCGGCTCAGGCGTCTTGACGCGAAATTACCCGCCGTTCTGAGATTGAGCGGAGGTTGGTCATCATGCGCATCATCCTGAAAATACTGGTTCTCTCTATTCTGGCAACCCTCTGCGCCTGCGCAACACAGGAGCAGCAGACCGTTGTCGAGCCTCCAGCCGATGAGCCGAAGGCGCAGGTTGCATCCTCCGAGGCGGCTGCTCCTGAACCGGCGGTGGAAGCCGTCAGTGAGGAGGAGTTTGCCGCGATTGACGGGACCGTCTCCGCAGTTGCAGGCTACAAGAGCGGGGATAACCGGGAGAAACTCTTTGCGGTCGAGGAACTTGTCAGAAAGACTCACGGCAGGCCGGCCTGCCGCGCGCGCATCGAACAACGCCTGATCGAACTGCTGGAAAAGGAGTCCTCCCCGGACGCGAAACTGTTCATCTGCCGGCAACTCTTCTCGGTTGGAACGGACGTTTCCGTCCCGGCACTGTCGAAGCAGCTTTCCGATCCCGCGTCGGTTGACATGGCCTGCTACGCTCTTGCCGGGAATAGCTCGGATGTCGCCGGGCAGGCGTTGCGGGACGTTCTGGCCTCTAAGGAACCGTGCGTTCTGATTGCTGTGGCCGACCTTGTCGGAGCCAGGCGGGATGCACTGGCCTGCGATCAATTGGCGAAGCTGGCGACTCATGACGATGACGGCGTCGCCGTCGCGGCGATTGACGCGCTTGGACGCATCGGCGGCGCGGAATCGGTCAAGGCTCTGGATGATCTGCGCGCCGCCTCAACCGATAAACGCAGGCGCGGGGCCGCGTGCGACGCGCTGCTGCGCTGCGCGCGGATTGCCCTGGCCGAGGGGAGAAATGAGGAGGCTGTCGCAATCTGGAAGAATCTTGCGGGGCCGGGGGAATCAGAGGTCGTCAGAGCATCCTCCCTTGTCGGGCTTTCCGAGGCCTCCAGCGAGGACGCGCTGCCGCTGGTCATCCCGGCCTTGCGCGAGGATAGCCGCATCCTGAAGGCCGCCGCTGTTCGCTGCATACGGGAAATGAAGGGAACCAGCGTCGGGAAGCTGATGGAGGAGGAACTGCCGAAGCTCCCGCCTGCCGACCAGGTGTTGCTGATCGGCGCGCTGGCCAGCCGAGGCGGCTCGGACGTTAAAACCGTGATTTCCCGATCCGCCGGAAGCGCCAACGAGGACGTGCGAGTCGCCGCGCTGGGCGCATTGCGCCAGGTTGGCGACGCGTCGTCGCTTCCCCTGCTGATAACTGCCGCCGCCGGTCAGTCGAAGCGCGAGGGCGGAGTCGCGATGGCGAGCATAGTCGGGATGCGCGTCGCGGACGCCGATTCCGCGTTGATTACTTTTGTCAACAAAGGCCCCGCCGCCGAGCGCAGGGTTGTCATCGAGGCGCTGGCGCACCGGAAGGCCGACGCCGCGACTCCGGCGCTGCTTCAGGCGGCGCGGGATGAGGACCCCGGCGTCAGAATCGCCGCGCTGGAATCGCTGACCATTCTGGCCGCCCCGAAGGATATGAAGGACCTTGCCGCAGTGCTTCTGAAGGCTTCAAGCCAGACTGAAATGAAAGCGGCAGAGAAGGCTGTTGTCGCGACGGCTGGGCGGAATGCCGACAAAGCCGTTGCGGCGGATGAACTGCTGTCGCGATTGCCGCAGATAACTGACACGAAAATCCGCTGTTCCGTCATCCGCGCCCTGGGCGGCATTGCCAATGACAAGGTGCTTGCAGCTTTGGTTAAAGAGAAGGATTCTGAGCAGTCTGAGGCCAGAGACGCAGCCGTCAGGGCGCTGGCGGAATGGCCGGACGCCCGTGTCTACGCAACGCTCCGGGATATGGCCATTGCCGGCAAGAACGAAACGCAGCGGGTTCTGGCCCTGCGCGGGGCTGCCCGCGTCCTCCCGTTGGACGCGGCCCGATCCGGCCCCGATACAGTGGCCGAGTTCAGCAAGCTCATGGGCGCCGCGAAAAAGCCTGACGAGCGCAAGATGGTCCTTGCAGGCATGGCGGAACTGAAGTCTCTGGAAGCGTTGAACGCTATACTGCCCATGCTGAAGGATCAGACGGTCCGGATGGAGGCCGCCCATGCCGTCATGAAGGTCGGGCTGACCATCCGCGGGGCGCATCCGAAGGAGGCACAGGCGGCGATGAAGGCCGTCACGGAACAGATCAAGGACGAGTCCGTAGTCGCCCAGGCTCGCGCCGCAATCGAAGAAATCCGCAGATATCAGGATTTCATTACCTCATGGCAGGTCGCAGGCCCGTATGAAATCAAGGGCAAGAGCCATATGGACCTGTTTGAAGTCGCATTCCCGCCGGAGACCGACCAGTCGCCGACGGTTAAATGGGAGATCATCCCCCCGAGCGCCGATCCGAACCGCCCGTGGATGTTCGACCTGCTGGCGAAGTACGGCGGGCAGCAGAAAGTGGCCTATGCGCGGACGTGGATTCACTCGGACAAACGGCAGCGGGCGGGGCTTGAGCTTGGAACGGACGATAGTGTTAAGGTGTGGTTCAACGGGCGTCCGATACTGGCCCACAAGATTGAGCGCGGGGCAGCGCCCGGTCAGGAGAAGGTTGACATCACTCTCCAACAGGGCTGGAACAGCCTCATGTTGAAAATCACGCAGAACGTCATGATGTGGGACTTCTGCGCCCAACTGCGCGGGGCGGACGGCGACGAAATCAAGGGCGTGACCTTCGATTGCGCGCACATCGAGGAGGGACGCCTGATGGTCGTGGGCAGCAGCGGAGATTTCATCCTCGACTGGAAGGTGGCGGGACCGTATGACGCGGAAGGCAAGCAGTACAACGAACTGTTCGACATCCCGCTCGGACCGGAAAAGGAGGGCGAGGTTAAGTGGCAGGACTTCAAGGCCGGCGATGGCGGAATGGTCGGCCTCTTTGAGAAATGGGGCGAGAACAACAACAAGGCAGCCTACGCCCGGACGTGGATATTCTCCGAAACCGAACAGGACGTTTCCGTGGACGTCGGATCGGATGACGGGATCAAGGTCTGGCTCAATGACGCCGTCATAATAGCCGACAATACCAACCGTGGCGCGCAGCCCGGCCAGGATCACGCCGACGTTGTGCTCAGGAAGGGTTGGAACCGGCTGACGCTGAAGATCACGCAGGGCGGGGGCGGATGGGGATTCTGCGCGCAGATCGGGTCGCCGGTCCCCGGCGGCAAGCTCGAAGGCGTCAGGTTTGATCCGTCAAAGGGCGGAGAGGCCAGGTGACGTTCAACGACATTGTCCCGCGCGCAACTTGAAAGGCGGAACAGAATGGAAACACCGAAATCGGCAATCACGCGCCGTTCGCTTCTGCGGAAGGCCGCCGGGACCAGCCTGGCGTTTGCCGTCCCGACCATAATCCCGCAATCCGTCTTCGCCGCGCCGCCGAGCGAGAAGATCATGCTTGGCTTCGTCGGCATGGGCGGCATGGGCATGAACCACCTGATGTCCCTGAAGGATCAGGCCGTCGCCGTCTGCGACGTGGATGAGAACCGCATGCACGGGGCGCGGTTCCAGCTTGGCCCGAAGGCTTATGCCTTCAAGGATTATCGCAGCCTGCTTGAACGCAAGGACATTGACGCGATCATCATCGCCACGCCCGACCACTGGCACACGCTGGTCTCTCTTCACGCCATGCAGGCCGGCAAGGACGTCTACTGCGAAAAGCCCCTTACGCTGACCGTCGCCGAGGGGCAGGCGCTCGTCAAGGCGGCGCGACGCTACGGCGCGGTCTTTCAGACTGGCACGCAACAGCGTTCGAGCCGGGAGTTCTACCACGCCTGCATGCTGGTCCGGAACAACTACATCGGCAAGCTGGAGCGCATTGACGTGGGCCTGGGCGGAAACCCTACGTGCGACGATTCCGGCGACGGTCCTGCGCCTCACTGGATTGACTGGGACATGTGGCTCGGGCAGGCCCCCTGGGTTCCATACAACTCCCGCCGCCACCCCGGCGCGTTCAGGTTCATATGGGATTACTCCGGCGGATCGCTCTGCGACTGGGGCGCGCATCATCTGGACATCGCCCAGTGGGGGCATGGGACCGACCTCACCGGGCCTGTGGAGATTGACGGCAAGGGCGAACTGCCGACCACCGGCGTCTGGAACACCCCGACAACCTACGTGGTCAACTACAAGTACGCCGACGGCGTGACCATCACCGCCGGCCCGGGGCGTCCTTCAGGCGTCACTTTCTACGGCTCTAAAGGCAAGGTCTACGTTGACCGCGGGACGCTGGCGACCGAGCCTGAAGAACTCGAAAGGGTCAAGTTCGGCGCGGACAGCGTCCAGCTCTATGAAAGCCCGAACATTGACCGGGGCTGGACAGGCTCATGGGTGAAGCCGTCGCACTACCACGACTGGTTCGATTGCATCAAGACGCGCCGGAAATGCGTTTGCGACGTCGAGATCGGGCACAGGTCAATCACCCTCTCGCACCTGGGCAACCTATCCATCCGGCTTGGGCGGAAATTGAACTGGGACCCGGACAAGGAGCAGTTCGTTGGAGACGAAGAGGCCAACAGGTGGCTCTCAAGACCGATGCGCAAGCCGTGGCATCTCTGAGAGCGCATATCGCGCCGCGCGTGAATCCCGCAGGACGGCGATGTTAAGCTTTGCCGCGCCGGTCTGCCTGCTGCTTGCTATCGGTTGCAATCGAATCGGGTTGGAACGGGATATTACTGCGCTGCTTTCCGGGTGCGGGGCGACGCCGTCGAAGGTCAAGGCGCAGATGAGCGGCAGGAGTCGGGAGGGGATTGTCGAGACCGTCGTGAATGAAGACGATCTTCAATTGATCATCAGCGGATTGAAGCTTCAGGAAGTCCCTCTGGAGTCAAGGGCGTCCGACGCGCAATTCCGAGTCTGGCATGTCGGCGCGGTCGGGCAATACAGACATCCGCTTCTGACGGATTCCGAGACTGTCCGCATATTCAAGGCGGGGCCGCGGACGCCGGAACTGAAGCTTAAGAACGGCGGAGCTTTTGAGTATTTGCTGCTATACGTTTCCCCGGGAAGCAATAAGATTCTGATCCTCGTTTCCTATTCGTATGGATAAGGTCCTGACGGTCTGGATGGTTAAAAAAATAACCCGGGCGAAATCGTCCGGGTTATTTTTTTGCATTATCCGCTGCAGGGGAGGCATTTGATCCCCGCTGCGCTGATTTAACGGTTCTAGTTCGACTCTCCCTGCGGCTGTGCCTGCGCGCCGGCCGGTCTGGGCGGCGGAGCGGTGATGTCAATGATGCCGTTGCGGGCTTCGTAACGGCGGATGACCTCGGCCAGAGACAGGGCGATCCGCTTCGCGTTCCTGGCATTGACGACAATCTTGGACTCAATCTTTATGACGTTGGCGTTTCCGAACTGGGAGCCGAACATCAGCATGATGTCATCCTGGTCGCCGACAACCGAGAACAGATTCGCGTAAAGAGTCTTGACTCCCTCGTCGGACAGTCTGATCGTGCGCTGTCCGGGTTGTCCCTGTTGAGCTTCCCCAGCCTGGGGGGCGTTTTCATCGGCCATTGTGTGCCTCCTTCGTTGTCCTGAGAAAAACTTGCAAAACGTCAGAAATAACGCCGCTAGGTTAGCAGCGACGCGTATTGCATGTCAAGACGTTTAACGCTCGCGCGTTCATGCGCCTCAGACCGCATCGGGCGTTGCTGATCCGTCTTCACTGTCCTTATCCTCGCTCTCAGACTCTATTTCGAATTGAATCTGTCTGCGCGGCTCCAGGACGAGCTTTCTGTAGCGCTCCTTGATCAGCGCAAGTCGCTCCAATTTCCGCCTGTCCTGCTCGGACAACACGGAACCGGATCCGGGCGGCGTCTGTCCTGCCTCTTCCAAGATTGCCTGTTCCCTACCGGATGCGGGGGCCTGTCACGAGCGAGAATCGGTTGCCCCGCATATTAAGCCGAATGAAAAATCCCTCTCGCGCCGGGTCAGGCGCCTGCGCCGGACAGCCGTCACTTCGCAAGCGAGGTGATGATGTCGAAATCTTCACGCAGGGAATTATACAACTTCCTGAACATTGCGTAAGACTTCCGGTAAATCTCGTAGTTCGCCTCGTTCGGCTCGGTTCTTGAGATCACGTTGATCGTTGAGTCGCAGGCTTCTTCCACGCTTGACCACGCGCCTGTCCCCACGCCTGCCAGCAGCGCGGCGCCGAAGGCCGGCCCATCGGTCGCGTTGATCGTGCAGACCGGGGACTCGTAGACATCCGCCTGCACGCTGAGCCAGAACTCGCTTCTGGCGCCGCCTCCGGAGCAACGGATATCGCCAATCGGTATGCCCAATTCCCGCATTATCTGCAGCGAATCCTTCATGCCGAACGTCACGCCTTCCATGATGGATCTTATCATGTGCGCTCTGCCGTGCCGAGTCGTCAATCCTATCCAAGCCCCCCGCGCGTTGGGATTGGCGTGAGGCGTTCTTTCCCCGGTAAGGTAGGGCAGGAAGACGAGACCCTCGCAGCCGGGATCCGCGTCTTCAGCCTCCTCGCAGAGGATTTCATAGGCGTCAATCTTCATCCGAGACGCCTGCTCGCGCTCCATCTCCCCCAGGTTGTTCCGGAACCATTGGAGAGAGCCTCCCGCCGAGAGCATTACGCCCATGACGTGCCACTTCCCCGGGGCTGCGTGGCAGAACGTGTGCGCTCTTCCCTGGGGATCAATCGCCGGCGTGTCCGCAAATGCAAAAACCACGCCGGATGTTCCCAGCGTCGCGGAAATCACACCGGGCCGAACAATGCCGTTCCCGACCGCCCCGGCCGCTTGGTCCCCGCCGCCGCCGACAACCGGAACGCCGACCGCGATTCCCATCTCCGCCGCCGCCTCTTCGGTGACCTTTCCGCTTACGACAGTGGACTCGAAGCAATCCGGCAGCAGCGAACGGTCAATCTCCAGCTTCTGCAACATCTCGTCCGACCATCGGCGGTTCTTCACGTCTAGCAGAAGAGTGCCGGATGCGTCGCTGACATCGGTTGCGAACTGCCCGGTCATTCGGAATCTGATGTAGTCCTTCGGAAGGAGGACTTTGCGGACTCGCGCATAGATTTCCGGTTCGTTTTTGCGGACCCAGAGGATTTTTGGAGCCGTGAAACCAGTCAAGGCTGGGTTTGAGACCATTCCGATCAGCTTATCCCGCCCACCGGCTTTCTCCGTTATCTCGACGCACTCGGTCGCGGTTCTCTGGTCATTCCAGAGGATCGCCGGGCGCAGGACGTTGTTGTCCGCGTCCATGAAAACCGCTCCATGCATCTGGCCTGTCAACCCTATGCCGCCGATCTCCGTGCCCGGGATCTTTGCGTAATCCATCACGGCCTTGACCGTGTCCACCGTCGCGGCCCACCACCGTTCCGGGTCCTGTTCCGACCAGAGCGGCTGCGGGTTGTCAACGCCGTATTCGAGCACGGCGCTGGCCACAACCCGGCCTTCATCCGTGCACAGCAGCGCCTTGGTGCTCGATGTGCCGATGTCTATGCCAATCAGATATGCCACTGTTGATTCTCCGTTCGTTTCTGGAAAAAGCGGGAGTTATTCTAGGAATGCCTTTCCGGAGCGTCAAGCGATTTCGCCAAGCGCATTGAAATAAAGCGGCCATAAATGCGCTTATGCGTTGCGCCGGCGTTGCTGAGACAGGCTCAAACGCGCCCCGTCCCGGGGTTACTCGACCTTCTCGAATTCCTCCTTCGAGGCTCCGCAGACGGGACACACCCAGTCCTCCGGGATGTCCTCAAAGGCTGTTCCCGGGGGGACGTCGTTGTCCGGATCCCCCTTCTCAGGATCATAAACATATCCACACATCGCGCATTCCCACTTTTCCATTTCCAACTCCTCCGATTGTCTGAGGTATGCTCCTTGATGAACCGCCCCCTTTGCGGGGGACGGGCAGATTTTCAGTCAACGTCGCGCCGGACAGTCCGTCGCCGCAGCATGATCCCCTGACGCTGCGGCATTGTCAACCTTCTGGACCGTAAAAAAAGCCTTTACCAGTAATCCAATCGGGCTTTTCGGCTTGCAATGGCTTTCCTCGTGACTGTATAATGACAACATCATGTTCGCGGGGGGACTTCCGCGCCCCGAAGCATTCCAACAACCGGACACAAATCAGGAGCCATCAGCATGTTGACCCAGAAAAAGTCATGTGTTTTCAAAGCAGCCTTCAGCCGCTCGGCCTGCGACATGGAGCGGCTGGAATCCAGGTTGCTTCTGGCCGGCATTGCGCCAAATGCGACGATTGATTCCCCGTTGGACGGCGCTGAAATCTCCGTCGGCGGAAGCGTCAATCTTCAGGGAACCGCCACCGATCCTGACGGCACAATTGCATCTCACGCATGGTTCATCCTCGGTCCCGGTCCCGGTTCGGGCGGGCTTCCAATCTTCATCGCCAACTACGAGACGGCGGACCCCGGCTCGATCACGCTCCCCAATGCCGGCTACTACACGATCATCTATGCCGTCACGGACAATGACGGCAATACCGATTCAACCCCGGCTCAGGTTTCAGTCAAGGTCGGCTCCCCGACCAACGTGCCCCCGAACGGGACGATTACTTCGCCCATTGACGGAACTGTGATCAACCCGGGCGGGAAGGTGAACCTCGCGTCCAGCGCCACGGATTCCGACGGTGCGGTAATCATGCACGTCTGGACAGGCTTCGGCCCGGGCGGCTTCGCGGCCAACCCGCAGGAGGACCCGACCTACCTGATGCAGAATCCGGGCGATGTTCAACTCGACGCCCCCGGCGAATATTTCTTCGCCTATGTGCCGATTGACAACAGTTTCCAGCCTGATCCGTCCCCGGCCTTCGTCAAGGTTCGCGTCAATACCCCCCCTGAAAGCGTCATCAACTCCCCGCTTGACGGCGCATTCGTGGCCGCCGATACGGCAATCAATCTTCAGGGAACCGCGACTGACGATACGGGTATTTCCGCATATAACTGGCAGGTGACCGGCCCCGGGGGGTTCAGCCGGACCTTCACCAGCGAGGATCCGGGAAATCTCGTCCTGACCACCCCGGGCGCATACACCGTCACCTTCAGGGCGACGGATGCGGACGGTGCGGTTGACCCAACTCCCGCAACCGCTCATGTGACCGTCTACGAACCCGGCGCAATACAGCTTGTCGGCAAGGTCACGACCGCCCAAGGCCAGCAGGTCTACATCTACGATACCGACGCGCTGGGACCCGGCATGAGCGACATCAACGGGGTTTATGACAATACCTACAACCCGAACAGCCTGGCCAACGACCTCCAGATCGTCGGCACGCCGGGCGGGGTGGTCGTCATTGCTCGCGGGCAGATTCTCGTCGGCTCCACCATTCAGAAGGCGGATCACACCGGACTGGGGATTGTCGTCCCGAACGGCAAGATCAGCGCGTTCATAGACCAGCGCACGGGCAACCCGAGCGCCGTTTCCTTCATAGCGGCTCAGAGCGGCATAGCGACGGCGATCTTCAATTCTGAAGTCACCGGCCTGCCGCCCGGATCGGACCTGATCATCGCCGAGGCCGGCGGGTTCACGGTTCCCCAATTCGCGGGCATCTTCACCGACACTGGCTCCATCGGCACAGCAATCATCAACGGAACGGATAATTCCAGCAACAGCCTGCTGGGCAACGTTCTCAGCGAGGGGCTTTCAACCCTCATCACCATCGGCCACGCGCCCGGCAACATCCGTATTGACGGAAAGGTCGGCAATGTCATGGTCGGGCTTGGCGGGCCGATTGCGGGCAATCTCGGCGGAGAGGTCTCCGGCCAGTCAATCGCCATGGTCTACACAACCGGCAACATGACCGGCAGCGCGATCATCAACTCGCAATCCACAATCGGCATGGTCTATTCTGCCAAGACGATCAGCGCGGGAATCACCGCCGCGTCAGACATCCGGCAGGTCTTCGCCAAGGAAAGCCTGAACGGCTCGGTTGATGCGGGCGGCGCGCTGGGCCAGGCCTTTGCGCAGTTGGACATCACGGCTGAACTGAGCGCCAACCGCGAGATGCAACTTGTCTACGCCGGACGCAATTTCACCGGCGGCATTGACACGGAGCGCGACCTGCAGCTCTTCTACGCCAAGGGTTCCGTTACGAGCCTCGGCTCCATTGACGTCACCGGCGCGATCCAGACGATGGTCGTCGGCAGCGGTCTGAACGCGAACATCGCCGCCGCGTCCGCCAACCTGATCGCAGTACAGGGCGGCAACTTCTCCGGCAGCCTTGACCTCACGGGCGGCGCCGGGACGATCCTCGTGGCTTCGGGCAACCTTGCCGCGAACGTGAACGCCGGTGGAACACTGACCAGCGTCACGGTCTCCAAGGGCGCGGTTACCGGCAAGATCACCGCCAACAAGATCGGCACTTTGCTGGCCGCCGCAACACGCAAGGAAGGCGCCAACCGCGCAACCATCATTGCCGACGAAGGAATCACGAACCTGTTCGTCATGGGCAACATGACCGACACGGACGTGGGCGTCGGAACGCGATCTCTGGCCGCAGGCAAGCGCGTCGAGCTTGGCTTCCTCTACGTGGCCGGGGACGTGGAACGGACCAACGTGCTGGTCGGCGTCTGGAACGAGCACGGCCCGACCGCCAGCCCGTTCGACACGTTCAGCGACGGCGGCGAAAACGGCGCCCCCTACATCCCCGCCGGATTCGACGGCTCGGCCACGCTGAGACAGGTCTTTGTGAAGGGGACAGTCGGTGACGGATCGGGCATCGCCGGACAGTGGGCGATCGCCTCGCGCAACAAGGGTTCGATCTGGACCGTCAAGTCCCCCGCAGCCGATTACATCATTGATCCCGACGTGTTTGCGTAAAGGGATGAAGTTCGCATCACACAGGGCAGCGTCCGGTCCGCCGGGCGCTGCCCTTTTTGCTTTGGCACAATAAGGAACTGAATCATGACATCAAGAGAAAGAATGCTCGCGGCCATGCGCGGCGGACGGCCCGATTGCGTCCCCGTCGCCCCCGACACCTCGAACATGATCCCGTGCAGGCTTACCGGCAAACCTTTCTGGGACATCTACCTTTATTCCAACCCTCCGCTCTGGATGGCCTACATTGATTGCGCCCGGCATTTCGGCTTCGACGGCTGGCTGCCGGACGCGCCCGTCATCTTCGACTACGAGGCGGAGGCATGGGCAAGGGGGCCTCAATGGAAGGAGGCCATCGTAACCCGGACGGACGATCGTATTATCACTCGCCATCACGCGCTCGTTGACGGCGCGGAGCGATGGAGCGGTCACTGCAACGTCTACTACATTGACAATCCGCCCACGCATGGCATGCCTATCGAAATGATCGGACTCAAGGGCGATCCGGAGAAATGGGAGGATGTCCATCGCGTAATCAGCTACAAGGGCGCAGAGGGCTATCGCCAGGCGGTCGAGCGCATGGGCGAGAACGGCGTGGTCGGAATGGCGGTCGGGCTTCCGGGCCTGAACGTCAAGGATTTCGACTCGATGTATGAATATTACGATGAACATGACAAGGTCGTCCGGCGTTGCGAGGAACAGCGCGGCCATATCGTCCGCCGGCTGCGCGAGATTGTGAAACTGAAGCCCGATTTCGTACTGATCGGCGTCTCCGGCCACATGATCAGCAACCCGGAGCCGATCTTCCGGGAGCTTTCGCTGCCGACGCTCAAGGACGCGACGCGAATATGCAGGGAGGCCGGAGTCGTCAGCCAGATTCACTGCTGCGGGCCGGAATACGACCTCGTAAAAATGTCCGCGATGGAATCCGACCTGGACAACATCAACCCGCTGGAAATCCCCCCGATGGGCGACTGTGATCTGGCGCGGATCAAGTGCGAATTTGGGCGCGATATCAGCCTGATGGGCAACCTGCACACAACCGAAGTGATGTTGCGCGGAACTCCGAAGATCGTTGAGGACGCATGCAAGAGGGCGATTGACGACGCGGCAGAGGGCGGCGGATTCATACTCTCAACCGGCGACCAGTGCGGCCGCGACACCCCGGATGCCAACATACACAAGATGGTCGAAGTCGCCCGGACCTACGGACGATACTGAATGTCATGCATGAGTAGCGCACAAATGCCATGTATTACCCGTTCTGCATCCTTGTCTCATGAAGCGCCGCTTATGCCACAGGCTGGCACGGTGTCCTGGATTTCTTAATATGGCGCTGTGAGAAGCGGGACCGAAGTTCTGATGATTTCGAAGCCAATGCCTGGAACGCTCGAAAGGGGAAAGCACAATGGTCATTGTAATAGTCTTTATCGGCATCGGATGCGTCGTAGCCGGCTTGATTTGGGGAGTTTGGTGGATACGGTCATTGCTCTTCTGGTCTCGTGCGCGCGGAATTATCATTGGTCTGGATGACGGCATTGAAGTAGGCGATAAACTTCCTAGGATCGAGTTTACCGACCGGGACGGAAAGACCATTCAGTTCACTTCAAGATTCGGGGTGCAGATGATTCGCTGGTGGCCAATCGGCAGGAGTGTTGTTGTTTTATACGATCCTGAGGATCCATGTCGCGCCGAAGTGCTGTTACTGTCAAATGCAATTTCACCTATCATGGTAATTGTTTTCGGCGTGTTGATTTTTCTCGTCGGGCTTGGTGAGATCAAACCTTTTGGTTAAGGTTTATGGCACACTATGCTTGTTTCTCCCCATCCCCCCCATACTGATGCCTGCCATCCGCGCACATTGTAGGACAATTACATGTGACAACAGAGGGCAATGGGATAAAATAAGCCATGTTGACTCGCCGGATGCGGGACCATTTGCGCGCTGGAGAATGAAAGGGCCATGTCATGAAACTCAAGCTCAAGGCGGCCATCCTCGGCTACGGGCGCAGCGGAAGCACCATGCACGCCGGGGCCATTCAGGACAACGCCGACTCCTTCGAAATGGCCGCCGCGTGCGACGTTGACCCCGCGCGGCGCAAGGAGGCGGCGCAGCGATTCAACTGCGCCGTCTACGCCGACTACCATGAGATGCTGGCCAAGGAGAAGCTGGACCTTGTCAGCGTCATCACGCGAAGCGACCAGCACTGCGAGATGACCTGCGAATGCCTCAAGGCCGGCGTCAATGTCCTGGTGACGAAGCCGTGGGCTGTCAACGCCGACGAGGGGCGCCGCATGATCAGGACTGCCGGGGAAACCGGCAGGCTGCTGATGCCCTGGCTGCCGTCGCGCTGGTGCTGCGTTCTGCGCAGGCTCAAGGAGTTGATTGACGCCGGGACGATCGGCAATGTGTTCTTCATCCGTCGCTCCGTCTGCAGCTTCGCCACGCGCAACGACTGGCAGACGGAGAACCGCTTCGGAGGCGGCTACCTGCTCAACTGGGGGCCGCACATCGTTGACCCGCCAGTGGTTCTTCTCGGCAGCAAGGTTGCCAGCGTCTACGGGCGCATGAAGCAGGTCATCAACCCCGGCGACGTGGAGGACGTTTTCTTCGCCATAATGAACCTTCAAAACGGCGCCGTCGTCCAGGCGGAATTCACGCTGTCCGTCGCCAATCTGCCTGACTGGTTTGTGCAGGGCGACAGAGGAACAATCGTCGCTTACGGGCAGGACATGAAAATCTATCGCAAGGTCCCGCCGAAGCCGGACGATCCGACCAAGTATTCCGAAATGCGCTCGGAGGAGGAATCGGTCAGCGAGGAAAAGGTCAAAGGTTGCATGTACGGCGATTCTGCGGAGATATACCGGGAGATAGCGCAGGCCCTGCGCGGGGAGAAGGAATACCCCGTCAAACCGGCGCACGCGCTGGAGCTTTCAGAAACGTTTGACGCGATTCGCAGGTCCGACCGGGAAAACAGAGTGGTCGTTTTTTAGCGCTGACGGAGTGTCCCGATCATCTGCGATTTCGGGGCGATTGGGAGACTGCCAAGGTTGAAACGGAATAACAGGATGGAAGGACATAGCAAGCAATGAACTACTCATTCATGAGTTTCTCCACCCCGAAGCTATCGCTGGCCGAAATGCTGGAGGCGGCAAGGAAGTTCGGATACGACGGCATCGAACCGAGGCTGGACGAGGGGCACAAGCACGGCATTGAGGTCGCGGCGACAGCCGCCGATCGCGAGAAAGCCTTCAAGATGGCGAAGGACACGGGGATTTCCATTTGCTGCCTGGCCACGTCGCTGACCTTCAGCGATCCGGCCAAAAAGGACGCCATGATCCGCCAGTGCCTCGAACGCATTGACCTTGCCTGCGACGTCGGGGCGAGGACTTTGCGAGTCTTCGGAGGCAAGCTCGCCGCCGGCCTGACCCGCGAGGCGGCGATCATTCTCGCGGCGGATTCGCTGGCTTCGGTTGCCGACCATGCGGCGGAAAAGGCCGTCACGCTCTGCGTGGAGACGCACGACGACTGGTGCAACCCGTCGCACGTTCTCGCCGTGCTCAGGCGGGTGGATCATCCTGCGGTCGGCGCCAACTGGGACATCATGCACCCCGTGCGGACGAAGAACGCGAGCATAGAGGAATCGTTCCAGAAGTTGCGTCCATGGATAAAGCACCTGCACATTCACGACTGCGACGAGGCGGGCAAGCTCGTCCCCATTGGAGAGGGGATCATTGATCACCGGCGTGCGATACACCTTCTGAAATCGAACAACTACGGCGGATTCATAAGCGGGGAGTGGATAGGCTGGGAGCCGTGGGAGAAACACCTCCCGCGCGAGATTGCCACGCTGAAAGGGTATGAAGAGGAGGCGTCATAAGTCTTCTCTTTTTTCATGTTTGGCATCGGCACATTGAACAGAATGGTTTACTCAGTTCCGGGCGCCTGAGGCCCTCCCCCCGTCATCCTTGGAAAACAGGACCTGCACTTCGCCGTCCGCCCTCTTTTCTTCCACTACAAACGGGCAACCGTCGGCGTTTTCTGAAACCTTCACTGCAACGTCCCTGCCCTCGAACTTTACGCGCAATTCCCATTCCCCGGGGCCGGTTCGTTCGGTCCTGACCGGCTCCGGGCGCGAGGAGTCGGACCTGTAGGGCCGTATCACCGTCAGGAACCGGCACGATTCGGCGCGCTGAATCGTCTCCGCTGTAAGGTGATATTGAATGAGCTTGATGTGCGGGCGCGGCGGGGGATCGAACTTGTCCGTCTGCGCCATCTTCAAGCCTTCTGGGGAAATGAAATCAACAACTCCCGCCGCGACGCCGTGCGCCGCCAGAACCTCATGCTGAGACTTCGCGGTCATTTTCGACGGGCAGTGCAGCAGCCATGTGAAGAGCGAAGGCTTCGGAGCCTCAAGCTGGTCCAGGATGACGACCATATGCGGCTTGACGAAGAGGATGTGCCTTCGGAATCCTTTAAGGACATCGCCGTAGGCCTCCGCCGCCTCTCCGGCTGTGTAATCAACCCCTTCCGATGTGAAGAATGCGGTTATCTTTCCTCTTGCCCTCATGTCGCGCGCGCCCTGCCCGATGCCGTTGACTTCGATTGAGTTGACGGACCGTGTGCGCCACATCCAGTTGCGGTGATGATCGCTGCCGTAGACATCGCGCTGGCCGGAACTGATGAAAAGTCGTTCTCCGCAGACATTCATAAGAAAGGCGTTCTGCGAATCATAGCCGTGACTATCCGAACCGAAAGGGCTTGACTTCAACTGGACCTGGATGTTCTTTGAACCGTCGAGAATGGTAGTATTCAAGACTGCCAGACCGATGCCGCGGAACAATCGAGATGACGGGATGTCGGCGGGAGGCTTGCCTTCGATCTTCCCGGGAAGATCCAGCAGACAGTTCCAGTAGGCGTTCTCCGGCTGCGCCCCGCCGGTTGCGTCAACGTACCATTGCCAGTGCGGATTGCCGCTCTGCGCGGCAAGGATGCTCATCAGCGGCGCCTGATGCTCGCTTCGCTTGTCCCATGCCAGGTCGCCGAACCCCCCCGTCAACGTTCCCGGCGGCGTGACATATATGGGGTAATACCCGATCTTACTGAAGTAGGGCTTATCAAAGGCATTAACGCCGAAAGCGATGCGCATGATGTCCGCCCACCACGAGAAACGCTCTATGTAACTACGCCAATATGCCATGCCTTCGTGCCATCCCCCGTCGTCGTCGCACCAGACGGGATAGGCGTGGTAAAAAACGTTCATTGCGAACCAGACCCAGTCATCCGCCTCTGGCAGTTCGCCATGCAGCGCGATACCGACCTCCCCCAGAAAGTGCCACGCGCGGTTGCTGTGGCTGGCGTATGGCGTCCAGATATGTTTGGGATAGAGATGCGCATACATTTCCCGCCCGCGCGCCGTCAGCGAGGTTCGCACAAGCGCCCGCTCCTCTTCGCTAAGCAGAGGATGGAGGAAGGTATATGCCCGCGCCATGTAATAGGCTCCGGGCATCCCGGCCTCGTCGTTGTAGCGATAACCTGTTGCGCCCCGCGGGTCCCACTTCGCCGCCGCAAGCAGCAGCTCCTTGCCGGCTCGCCCGAATTCCTCGTTGCCATCAATCTGCCATGTGAATCCCAGAGTCGCGGCGCCGTTCAGAACGGCGATTGTCCGCAGCCGGTTTCCCCACCATATGGCCTTCCATTCCTCGCTCTTCGGAATTGTTCCCTGCGGGTAAAGCGGAGGTTCACTGACGTCCGGGGGTTTCGCGATAATCTTCTCGGACTGCTCCGCAAGACTGTCGTAGACGGGTTTGAGCCTCCCTTTCACCGCGTTTCGCAGTTCCGGCAACTGTTCGGGGCGGATGAACAGCCGGGGATGCTCACTCGGGATTCTTCGGAGGAGTTCCTCCCTGGCCGGCATGGGGAAGGGCCTGGCGTCATCCGGAACTGTGAAGCTGCGGGGTTTGCTCCACTGCGAATCCGCCCCGTTCGCATCCCGGAAGTTGAATCTCCAGAACCATCGTCCTGATTCCAGCGTCCTATCCGGAGTGTGACAGTACAGGTCGAGTTTCGCGATGCTGTAGCCGACCTTCTCGAATGAGGGATCGCGGCTCAACTGGAACGTGTAGAAAACGGCGTCCTTCTGAGGGCGCCATACAAATGCCGGCGGGTTGAGAGGAGATTTCTCATCTTGCGCCGGGCGGAATCCCCACTCGCCCGTCCGTCCCTCGCCCTCATCAAGCGGAAGGGTCTGCGCATCGGCCCGTAGTTGCCCGGTCGCTTCCGATGAAGGTTCGGCAAGCGTTCCGGCGGAACGGCAGCCATAAGCAATGGCGGCGGCAATCGCTGCGGGGAGAAGGACTGCAAGGGGTATCCGGTCAGTGAAGGGAGCGTTTATATGCCAGCCACTCGTAGGGGCGGGTTTGAAACCCGCCCCTACGCTGCCACGCGCCCGTGACTGACGCCGTACTGCAAGGGTGAATTTTGTGTTGACGTTGACACTCATTGACTGCCTCCGATGCCGGCTTACCGGGAAAATAGAGGACAACAGGCGCCGTGTGCGCGGCGGACGTGCAGCGCGCGCTCCGTAAGCGCCGCGAGTCAGCAGTTTTGTCGTTTCCGGGCTATCGTCTCAAACACGTCTCTTGCGAAGTCCGAAAGCGTGTCGTCCCGCGCGCCCATTATAAGCACGACGTCGCCGCTATCAGCAAGCGCGCCAATCTCAGGGGCAAGGTCCGCCCGCGACCGGACGAATCGCGCCCGGCGTTCCCGGGCCGAAACAGCGTCGGTTATATCGCGCGACGAAATGTCCTTTACCGCGCTGCCTCCGGCGTAATAGATTTCCGGCATGAGGAGAATGTCGTCGGGCCTGAGCGTCCTGGAAAAAACCTCGATCAGTTCCTCGCGCATGAGCCTTGTCGGTGCAAAACCGTGCGGTTGAAAAACGGCGATCAGCCGCCGGCAGGAAACCTTGGCTGCTGTGATTGCCGCCGCGAGCTTGTCCGGATTGTGCGCGAAATCGTCAATCACCCTTATTCCGTCAACCTCGCCAACCAGTTCCGCTCTTCGTTTGACGCCCTTGAACTCCCCCAGCGCGCCGATAACCTCCACCACCGGCATCCCCGCGCTTACGCAGACAGCCAGCGCGGCCAGGGCATTGGAAACATTGTGCATTCCGGGCAGCGCTATCCTGCAACGACTGCCATTGACGTCGAATTCGCTCCAGTCCCTTTCCAGCCGCGCGTTTGACGCCCGGATTTCGGCTTCCAGCCCGGTCCCGTAATATAACGTCCGACCGACTGGAAGAGAGAGCTTTGTCGCCAGGCGGCAGTCGCTGTTGACGCAGACGGTTCCGCGCGTCCTGTCCCCGAACTCCTGGAACAGGCCGATCAGGTCCTCAATCCGTTTGTGATCCAACCCGATGTTATGAATCAGGCTGATGCTAGGCTCGTAAAGAACTATGGAGCCGTCGCTCTCGTCGGCCTCGATGCAGGCGATTTGATCCGCTCCGCTGCGAAAGAGGGCATTGCCGGGGCAACTTTCGGACGCGACGTTTCTGAGAAAGCCCCCGACCATGCTCCAGAACTCTCGCCCGGACTGGTTCAAGCACCACGCAGTCATCGCGGTGACGGTAGTCTTGCCGCTGGTTCCGCCGATGGCAATGCGCTCGCGGCATGAGTGAAAGAAGTCAGCAAGAAGCTGCGCGCGGGAAAGAGTCGGGATTCCGAGCGACGCGCCTTTCTCAAGGTCTGGATTCCCGCTCTCAATCGCTGTTGAGGCGACGATGTAGTCTGTTCTCTCTGAAACTCCGGAACCGTCCTGTGGGAAAAGCTCGACGCCGAGACCGCGCAGGCAGGAGAAAATCGGCAGAATAACGCCGCGATCAAGGCTGCGGTCGGAACCGCTTACCCTCGCCCCCCTGGCAAGCAGAAGCTGGGCCAGCGCGCTGACGCCGACTCCGCCAATGCCGATAAGATGGAACCGCCTGTTCGCGGTATCCTGAATTATCCCGGGTGGGATCGAACCTGTCATGCCCAGGCAGTCCGTGATGAAAACATCCCCAGTCCAATGCGTCGGTAACAACAGCGCGAATCCAATAGGAGATTGATGTTAGCAGGCTCAGGCTGTCATTTCAAGAACCATAACTCCAACATCTGCGCCGGGATACAGGTCCAATGGTGTGATAACGCCTGTGGTGTGCAACAGGAAAATGAAACCAGACTTTTCCAAACACAGGGTATTCGGCATATGGAAGGATTACAAAGACATGGCCAATAAAGCTATCGCGTCAGAGAGATACGGGAGCCGGATTATCGTGATATTTGCAGCGACGTCATCGTTTGGTTTCCGCATGTCAGTCATGCAAGTATTCATACAGTATTCAATCTTGCACAGAGAGCCATAATCTGGGATACTAATTTCATTGGTTGCCCGCCAGGGCTTCCAGGTCATGGAGGGGTCAATAATTGGATTTTTTTCTGCTTTCTCCAACCCATGACAATGAGCGTTAGACATTTTTAATAACGGGCGACGCTTCCACAGGATGCGCCGCTTCGAGGTGTCATCCTTCGATGGAACCTAGAAGAAAGCCGCTTCTTTTGCTCGTTCAGCCTGCGCCGGACAAGGACCGTCTGGGATCAAACCGCAGGCGCAAATCCTCCGTTCCGCGCCTGAATCTCCCCCTGCTTGCCGCCCACGCCGACAAGGATTTCGATGTCATCATCGCCGATGAAACCGTCCAGGACATTGACTTCGGGATCAAGCCCGACCTGGTCGGCATCAGCGTTCTGACGCAGACGTCCCTGCGCGCTTTCAAGATTTCCGAAACGTTTCGCAAAGGCGGCGCGAAGGTGGTCATGGGCGGCATACACGCGACCTTCTTCCCAGACGAGAGCGAGAAATATGCAGACGCGATAGTCATGTGCGAGGCGGAGGTCGTCTGGCCGCAACTGCTCAGCGACTTTCTCAACGGCGGAATGAAGAAGCGTTACAAGGCCGACGCCGCGCACGACATGGCCGGCCTGCCCCGGCCGCGCCTTGACCTCCTCAAACGCGACGCATACACCTTTCCGAACATCATCGAAACGGCTCGGGGATGTCCGCATAACTGCGCCTACTGCGCCGTCACGCTTTACTGGGGCGGCAAATTCCGCTTCCGTCCGGTGGACGAAGTCATCGCGGAAGTCCGTTCCATGCCTCCCGGCGAAATCATCTTTGTTGACGACAACATTATCGGCTCGCCGAAACGCGCAAAGGAGCTTTTCCGCAAGCTCGCTCCGCTCAGGAGGAACTGGCACAGCCAGGCCGACATGAAGATCGCAAAGGACCCGGAATTGCTGGAGCTTTGCGCCGCCAGCGGCTGCAAGTGGCTCTTCATGGGGATCGAGAGCGTCAACGAGGAGAGCATAGCATCAGTGGGCAAATCGCGAGTCAACGTCGTTGAGGATTACGCGAAGTCAATCGCCACCATTCAAGCCGCCGGGATAAAGGTCTTCGGCTCCTTCATCTTCGGCCTCGACCATGACGACACGAGCGTTTTCGAGAAGACGGTGCGATTCTGCAACGAGGCCGGGATTCTCGGAGCGAATTTCTACATCTTGACGCCGATGCCCTTCACAAAGTTATACGACGAGATGGAGGCGGCCGGGCGCATTCTGCACCGGGACTGGTCGCGCTACGACATGAACCACGTCGTCTTCAAACCTGCGAAGATGACGCCGGAAGAATTGCTTCAGGGTTACATCGGCGCATATGCCTCCTTCTATTCCGCGCCGGCGATTCTCAGGCGCATGGCGCGCCCGATAAAGGGTTGGGGACAGGTTCTGGCGCTGAACGTCGGACGAAGGTTGAACTTCAAGCGTTTCCGGGAAGGATGCATGGGGTGACAAGGGCGGGCACTTTACGGCCGAAGGTCAGACATCTACGGGGGGGGATTGCCATGAGGCGGGTCATCGCGTCGCTTGTGCGTTGTTAACGCCCCCTATTCGGGACGACTGATTACGCACTCGGCCTGCGACGCCGCTTTCCCCAGGTCAATCCATACCCACCATGAATCGCCGCTCCTCTCGGCGCGGAAATCCCGCGTTTTGCCGTCAACAGTCAACATCTTCACATCACCCGACTCTTTGAAAGGCCCCATTCTGACCTTGGCCGAAGCAAGCGGCGAACTGCTCTTCATGCTGAAGACTGCCCCGCTTTCCGATTTTTGATAGCTGAACGTAATCCGCGCGATAATCACCGACCCGTCCTGCGATTTCGTGGTAACGGGATGCCCGTCAACCTGGATGCTTTCGATTCCATCGGGTAACCTCGGTATGAATAACGCCCGTTCCGGTTGCGCGTCGTCAATGCCCATGAGCAGGCGGAAAACGCGCGTGACAAAAAGCCCCTCGTCAATCCCGATAGTGCCGTTTCTGACGCGGAAATCGCCGTCCTCGTTCACGACGACCCCTTCGCAGGCCGTGAAGGGATGCGGATGCTTCGGGAAGTACATGTATCTCGCCAGGTTCTCAACCAGCGGCTTCGCAGTCCCCATCTCGTCAAGTAGCAGCGCGGCTGAGGCAATCCAGCCCTGGCCGTAGCCGAGACCGAGTCCGTGATGATAGTCCGGCGGATCGCCGATCTGCATCCGGAAGGAATTGCGCGATATCTCAAGCGTCCGCGCATCCATGCCCCCGGCATCAAAACCGGAGTAGTAGGGAAGCTCGAAGATCGGCGTCATGCGCTCGTCAAACTGGGGCCATACCGAGTTTGGATGCACCCGCCAGACCGCGCCCCAGAGCTTGCTTTCGTCAACGCACTTCGCCATCGTCCCCCGGCGGATGCGGTCCGCATAAGAGCGCCATCGCACGGCCTTGTCGTTTTCGCCCAGCGATTCTGCCATGTCGGCGTATTGCCGGAGAGCGAGTTCGCCGAGGACGTTCGTAAAGATATCGTAATGCGGGTAGGCGTCATAGGGTTTGGGTTTATTGCGGTCGAACCCGACGCCGTAGCAGGTTCCCTCGCTTTCGCAGTAGAGCGCGTCCTGTCTGGTGTAATCGAGGACGAAGCAGAGCCATTCCGCGGCGTCAATGGCCGGCTTCCAACGCTGACGCAACCATGTCTCGCTTTTCCCCGTCGCAAGCCAGGTCGAGTAACGCAGCATCATGGTAAGCGCGTGGCCGTCGTTCTCATCGCCGGGGATTTCGTTGCAGCCCTCGGCCTCGGCAGTCGCTGGGGGGTGGTCCGCCGTCGTCGCCCAATGCGCCGGCCATGGGATCTGCTTACCGTCGCGCTCGAATCGCGCCGGCGATTTTTCCGGGTAGTAATAAAGGCATGAATCCATCCAGTCAATCGCGCGAGTGAGTTCGTTCGTGTAGCCCCACTCGGCCAGGTCGCGAAGGTACTCATACCCCCGTGTCCAGGAGCTTCCGGCGCCACGGCTGATGGTCTGATACGTGCCGATCGAGTTGTAGGCGTTATAGTCAGGCATGTCCGGCGGTGCACAATGCACGTAGCCGTCCTTGCGAATTGAAAGCGTCGCGGCGGAATGGACTGTGTGATAGTAGGCGCTCGTCAGGATGTCCGCGAAGATGCCGCCTTTCAAGGTCATCCGCGGCCCTGTGAAACCGTCTGGAACGTCAATCGGCAGCGATTCCGGCAGGTCCGAATCGCTCATGCCGATCTCGCTCTTGAGTCGTTTGAGATCGTCCAGATAGCGGCGTGACGTCAACAGGTCGGCAGTGATGCGATTCTTCTCAAGCCACTTCTCATCGAAGGCATGATGAGCCAGCCGCGTCATGCCATCCACGGGTTCATTCGTCCTTACCGACATCGCGTCGAAACGCGGACAACCGTCCTTGGTCGGGGAGTCAATGAAGGTGACGCTCTCGCAGACCTTGTCCTCGCAGGCTATTGCGGAGACGAACCGCCGCGCCTCGCCTTCGCCGAATGTCTCTTTGAGTTTGCATGCGGACTCGAACGCGAGCCGCGCGTCGGTATTCGACCTGATCGGCTCCGGATTGCCGCGCCAGGGAACGTCCCACCACAGGGTAAAACCGAAGATGAGCGGGACGGCGGTTTCCGATCCGTCCTCGTAGCGGATGACGATCTCCCCGGCCCGATCTCCGATCATCTGCTGCTTGCCGAAGTCGCGGGTGAAGTCCGTGTGCGCTCCCCAGTGGGCGCAACCGAAGTCATATGTGCTGATGTGGCCATAGAGGAATATCTCGGACAACCGGCAGTTGATCGGGATGGTATGCGAACCGTTGTCATATATCGGGTGGGAGGGCCAGAGGGCGAAGGCTATCCCCGCGCATTCAGCCGCCGGGCGTTCATACCCCGCGCCTATCGCGTAAAGATCGCTCTGCCCGACCGGGATCAGGGGCCCCTTGTCAACGAAGCGAACATTATCAATCGCAAGCCATGAGAAGGCCCCTTCCGCCGCCCCGTCAACGACTTCGATGAACGCTTCCTTGTCCTTATGCTGCGTTGTCTGCCAGCGCATTTCGACGAACGGGCCGGTCTGGCACGGCGTCCCGCTCTGCGCGATCAGAGTTCCGTCGGCAAGGCGCAGACGGTAGAAATTGCGCCCGCCGTTCCCCTCGCGCCTGTCCCACCCGTTGGCAAGGAAACGAATCTCGTCGGGGCACTTGAAGGTCGGGCTGCGCAGGACGCCGGTTTGCGGTTCCCCGACGTGGAGCGAGTCTGCGAAGAACCGCCCCTCGGAAGAGCGGTCCCATTTGTCACCGTCTTTCGCCGATATGCCGAAGGCATCGCCTTCGGTTATCCATCCGCCGAGACCGTTCTCGAAGTCGGCGAAGACGATCTCCTCATCAGCCGCGCAAAGGGCGGAAGCCAGGATGACGAATATCAATGCGATTCGCATAGGGACTCCACCCCCATCCGCCCATTCTGCGCGGTTGGCGAGATTCTGCCTGGGACACAATCGGTCTTATGCCTGTCCGGGCGTTCCGGCGCCGCCGGCCGGTTCGGCCTGCCCGCCGGCCAGTGTCGCAAGGTAGGCCGCGCCCAGTTTCTTGATGTGCTTGTTGATGTTGTCGAACTGGTCGAGGTGGTTCTCCTCCTGGGCCAGTATCGTCTCGAACAGGTCCCTGGAGATGTTGTCGCCCAGCTCGGCGCACTTCTTCGCATGATCGTTGTACATGGCGACCGCGCCGGTCTCAAGCTCGTGATTTGTGTCCAGCATCTGCTCCAATTCCTGCCCTTTTTTTTCCTTGCCGTCCGGCGTGGAGGTCGGCGTGCCTCCCAGGAAAAGGATGCGGTTTGCGAAAAGCTCAGCGTGGCGCATTTCGTCAATGGCTATGGTCTTGAACATCAGAGCCGGCTTGCCGAAATCCTGATCTTCAAGTTCATAATGCTGGCTCATGTACTGCAGAATCGCAGTCAGTTCGCTGGCCCGCGCTTCGTTGAGCAGTTCGATTACCTTCTCTTTGTTCGCGTTTGTCTTCGCCATTTTCTCTCCCTTTCCTTCCTTTATTGTGACTGTGGGAATTCAACTTTGCGCTTTCTATCATATTCGCCCGGCGTCACGCAAGAAGTCCTCGTTTTCCATGGCTTTCCATTGAGCGCGCCGATATGGACGATTCTGCTTCCAGTTCCTGATGCGGATTCCCCCTTTGAGCGAGCCTTTGACGCTTGCTGTGTCTGGCTGACGCAGCGGGAGTAGCGCCGCGTCCATTTATCATTGAGTAATGAAAATTCCCATTTTCAAGGAACATTTCCATTACAATACATATCGTCCGATGAATGAATGCCGGTTTATACCCTTCGGCGTGAAGTTGTCCTCGTTGCGGCAGGAGAAATGATAACATCCCACATAATGATTAGTAACCGTTGCCTTTACATGTTGATGGCGCTACTCATCCTCACCGCGACAGCTTCACCAACTGCCGCAGCCGACGGTGAAGGCGCCGCTCGCATTGTTTCCCCATCGCGCCTTGTCGCCGGTTCGCGGGAGCGCGTCGTCGTGGAACTGACCATCGGTCCGTCCGGCGTTGCAGTCGGCGGCGGAGTCTCCCTGGGGTTTCACCACGCCGCCTCGTGGCAGGGCCTGCAAACCGGCGATCCGAAGCGCGACGGCTATATGACCGTTGCCTGCGACGCGCCGGACAACCTTGACGTCAAGTGGCACGGCTGGCATCCGAAGGGCATGTTCCCGCCGGACAAGCCCAGCGGTTCGTCGGACTCGATCCATCACCAATGTCTCGTCGCGAAAGTCAGGCGCGTCCCGCTCAAGCCTGGAGAGCGCGTTATCTTCACGCTCGGCGCCGGCGAAGCGCGGACGATCGTCCAACCCTTTGCCGACCCCAATCACGAGTTCCACCTGACCACCGACGCGGACGGCGACGGCGTATTCCGCGGCATCGCCGCCCAGCCGACCATGCCGATTCATCCCGCTGAGGCGCATCATCTCGCCGCATCATGTCCGGCCACGGTCATCACCGGGACAGAATTCCGCCTGCTCATCCGCGCAGAGGACCGGTTCTACAACCTGGCGACCGACTACGCCTCGACCGTGAACATAAGCGACGAGGACGGCAGCGTGGTTGCGCAAGGCGTGAAATTATCGGACGGCATTGCAGCCATCGCTGTCAAGGTCGCATCCCCCGGGCCGAAACGTTTCAGGTTGAGCGACGGGAAGTTATCCGGCAGATCCAACCCTTGCCGCGCCCTCGACTTCACGCCGCGGTATCGCGTCTTCTGGGGCGACATCCATGGCCACACGACGATTTCCGATGGATTGGGCGACACGGCGGAAGGCTATTTCGCCTTCGGGCGGGACGTCGCGGGGCTGGACGTCTGCGCGCTGACGGACCACGGTCATTTCGACTGGCCGCAGACGGTCGCCGCAGTGAAGAAGTTCCACGAGCCGGGCCGCTTTGTCACCATCCTCGCGCAGGAGGCCGGCGCGGGCGAGGACCATATGAACCTTTATTTCCGCCGTGATGACGCGCCGCACATCGGAACCTGGGCATCGCGGTATAATCAATTCAACGAAATCGTTTTCAATCAATACAACAAGGATGGGCGCGAGGTCATCACAGGCCCGCATCACTTCACCTACCCGCGCGGGGATGCGCGATACCCTTTCGGCGCGTTTGACGACCGGACAGCGCGATTCGTCGAGGTCTATTCCTCCCACGGAACGTCGGAATACCCCGGCAATCCCCGTCCACTGCCCGGCGCGAAGGACGCGGACAAATTCATGCAGTCCGGGTTGGCGAAGGGGCTGCGTTTCGGCGTGATCGGCTCCAGCGACAATCATGATTCGCATCCCGGACGCACGATCTGGGGGCGTTATCCCGGCGGGCACATCGCGTTCATCGCGGAGGAACTCACGCGGGAGGCGATATGGGACGCGCTATGGCATCGCCGCGTATATGCCGCGAGCTTCGACCGCATCTACATGGAATTCACGATCAACAGCCAGCCGATGGGAAGCGAGATCGAGGTCTCCAACCCGTGCTTCATCCGCTACCGCGTCATCGGGCAGACAGATGTGTTGACGGCGCGCCTTATCCGCGATAACGAGGAAATCCGCGCGGACAGGACCGACACCGGAGTCATCGAGATCGAGACAGATGATGATCCGCCGCTGGGAAGAGACAGTTTCTACTATCTCCGCGTCGAGCAGGATAACGGTGAGCGAGCATGGTCAACGCCGATATGGGTATTGAGGGATTAAGGGCATTGTCGCATCAGGTGTAAGATCGTGCATGAAAATGGTGCCAAAAGGTAGGGTGGGTTCTTTGAACCCACGCGGACCGCGCGCGAAAACGGCATGGGTGTGTGCTTGAAACGTCAAGCGACAACCTTCCTACTCCTTTTCATACGCGCTATAATGTCTTGGCCATTGTTTAGTCCCTGAATGGAGCCATGCAGATAGTCCGCCTAAATACGCAATTCGATATCATATGAGCTTTGCCCACTGATAACAAAGGGGCGACTATTTAGGCCGAATGTCTGGTTGACCGGCTTGGCCGCGCTCTGTTAGATTATCCTCCGTTTTCCGGGGCGCAAACCCGACAATGACACCGACACGACCAAGCCCCGGACAGTCACGATTCGGAAGGAACGCGATGTACAATCTGGCAGTCATCCCGGGAGACGGGACAGGTTTCGAGGTTACGCGCGAGGCCCTGAAGGTCCTCAACGCCGTCGCGGCCAAAAAGGGATTTAAGTATCAGACGCATGATTACGACTTTGGCGCGGCGCGATTTCTGCGCACGGGTGAAACGCTGCCCGACGGCGCGGTCGAAGAGCTTCGCGGCTATGACGCCATCTTCCTCGGCGCGGTCGGTCATCCGGACGTCAAACCCGGCATCCTGGAAAAGGGCATCCTGCTAAAGCTCAGGTTCGAGCTTGACCAGTACATCAACCTGCGCCCGGTGAAGCTCTACCCCGGCGTTGATTGCCCGCTGAAGGACAAGGGGCCGAAGGACATAGACTTCGTCATCATAAGGGAGAACACGGAAGGGCTTTACAGCGGAAGCGGCGGATTCCTCTACAAGGGCACGCCCAACGAGGTGGCCATCCAGGAGATGATTGACACCCGCCACGGCGTGGAGCGCTGCATACGCTACGCCTTCGAGCTTGTGCGCAATCGCGGGCGAAAGAAGCTGCTTCTCTGCGCGAAGACCAACGTCCTGACGTTCTGCCACGACCTCTGGTGGCGGGCGTTCGAGGAGGTCGGGAAGGAATACCCGGACGTCACGCGGGAATACGCGCACGTTGACGCGACGTGCATGTGGATGGTCAAGAATCCCGAGTGGTTCGACGTGATCGTCACGGAGAACATGTTCGGCGACATCATCACGGACCTTGCGGCCATGATCCAGGGCGGTCTGGGCGTAGCCGCGGGCGGAAACATAAATCCAAAGGGCACGAGCATGTTCGAGCCGATGGGCGGCAGCGCCCCGAAGTACCAGGGCAAGAACGTGATCAACCCCCTGGCGGCGATCGGCGCGATGGCCATGCTGCTGAGGCAGATAGGCGAGGAGGCGGCGGCGCGCAGCGTCGAGGCCGCAATCGCGGCGACGACGCCGAAGATGAAGAGCATGAGCGCGGGCAGGATGGGTTTCTCAACCACCGAAGTGGGGGACCTCGTCTGCAACGCGCTGGAGTGAACGCGCGCGGGATCGAACGGGCGCGCGTCTTGACGAAAGTTCGGCAGGGAAGGCGGTGAGGACGCCTTGATGACGACCACGGCGCTTGACGCCAGCGTGCTTGTTCTGAACAGGTTCTATGCCGCGATCCACATCATCACGGCCCGGAAGGCGTTTTGCCTGCTGGCCAAGAGCATCGCGGAAGTCATCACTGTCGAAGACAACCACTTCGCAACATACAACCTCGAATCGTGGCTTGACGTATCCCGCTTCAAGATCGAAAGCGGCATGCGCGACGATGAAGAGACTGACTGGGTGCGCACGGTGTCGCTGGACATCGAGGTTCCGAAGGTCATCCGGCTCATCACATACGACAAGCTTCCCGACCAGACAGTGCGCTTCAATCGGCGAAACATCTTCGCCCGGGACGAAAACCGCTGCCAGTATTGCGGGAAGAAGTTTCCGACCCAGGAACTGAGCATTGACCACGTCAAGCCCCGCACGCAGGGCGGACGCACGATTTGGAACAACATCGTCGTGGCCTGCACCTCATGCAACAAGCGCAAGGGCGGGCGCACCCCCGACCAGGCCGGCATGAAGCTCATCAAGCAGCCGCGCGCGCCCCGCTTCAGCCCGATCATCAGGATCAAACTGACCAACGAGAAATACCGGAGCTGGAAGCATTTCCTGAACGAGGCCTACTGGTCCGTCGAGTTGAAGGAGTAGGCCCCGGGATATCCGACCATGAGAGTAATCAGCGGAGCGGCGCGCGGAACGAAGCTTTTCTCCCCGCCTGCAGATGCCGTGCGTCCGATGCTTGATCGCGTGAAGGAGGCGCTCTTCTCGATAATCGGCCCCCGCTTGGACGGGCAGAAGGTACTGGACCTGTTCGCCGGTTCCGGCTCACTGGGAATCGAGGCTCTGTCACGCGGGGCGGAGTTCTGCGTCTTCATTGAGCAATCCCACGCCGCCGCCTCGGTATTGAAGAAGAACCTTGAAAAGACCCACGTGGCGGAGCGGGCCAGGGTCCTAATGCGCGACGCCCTGCGCGGCTTGCCCGCCGATGCCTGCCGTCAATCTCAAGAATCAGTAAAAAGCAGACCGCAGACGAACGCAACCTGCAGCGTACCTTGGAGTGCGCAAGCTTGCTTGCGCCCTCAATCGGCAGGCTTGCCTGCCGATGCCATACTCATGCCGTCCGATTCCGGCGCGTCCGTCCATTCGGGGGCCGCATTTACCATCGTCTTTGCCGATCCGCCCTACGAACTCGTCCGTCGTCCGGACGGCAGACAGCGGCTTTTCGGATTGCTGTCCGGCCTGGCAGGGAAAGGAATCCTCGCGCCGGGAGCGCTGGCAATGATTCATCACGAGCCTGCGCCAGCCGCCAATTGGGTCATCGCTGGAATGGAACTGAAAGATGAGCGCGTCTACGGGCGATCTCAGTTGACCTTTTTCAGAGTCTCATCCTCAAACAATGCCGGATCGAATGAAAAACCCGCCGCCGGACAAGTTGAAGATTGAAGCCTTCGCGAAGATCAACCTTTTCCTTGAAGTCCTCGGCAAGCGCCCGGACGGGTATCACGATATTTACACCGTCATGCAAGAAATCAGCCTTGCCGACGAGATTGAGCTTTCGCCGTCTGACGAAATCAGCCTCGACTGCGACGACGCTCGGATACCTTCGGACTCCCGCAACCTGATCTGGCGCGCGGCGGAGGCGCTGCGCGCAGAGGCCGGCATCGGACGTGGGGTTGCCGTCAGCCTCCACAAGCGCATCCCTCACGGCGCGGGGCTGGGCGGCGGAAGCAGCGACGCTGCGGCTGCCATCATTGGATTGAACCGCCTTTGGAGGCTTGACTGGCGGATCGAACGCCTGCTGCCGGTTGCCGCGCGGGTGGGCAGCGATGTCCCGTTCTTCCTTTACGGCGGGACGTGCGTCTGCGAGGGGCGTGGGGAACGGGTCACCCCGATTGACGCCGGCGAACCGCTCTGGTTCGTTCTGGTCAGCCCGCCTTTCGCGGTGTCAACGGCGGAGATTTATTCCCGGGTGGACTCCGACTTGACAAATGAGCCTGTCAGGTGTAACGTAAAAGAAATAGCGGTCTTCGGATCGAGCGGGGCCGCGCGCGTGGCTGGTATGCTGTTCAATCGCCTGGAAGCGGTGGCTTGCCGGGCGGAGCCGGGCATAGTCGTGGTCATAGATGCGCTCAGGAAGGGTGGCGCGCTGGGCGCGATGATGACGGGAAGCGGCTCATCGGTTTTCGGGGTTTGCGAGGATTCGCGCCATGCGCGCAAGGTCGCTTCGCTCGTCGAAGGCATGGGCGTCGGCCAGGTGAACGTTGTGCAAAGCCGGCCGCGCCGCGCCTGTTGCCGGGCAGGCGACTCCATCGGAGAGAACTGAATGCTGGAAAACGCGATCCGCGGGGTAAGGATTCACAACCGGACTCGCCAGCCAGGGGGGAAAGCTCAATGAACATCACCGAAGTGAAGGTCAAGTTGATGCCGGGACGGTCGGACAGGTTGCAGGCTTTCTGTAGCATCACAATCGAAAACGATTTTGTTGTCAGGGATTTAAAGGTGATAGAAGGAACAAACGGTCCCTTCGTAGCCATGCCAAGCCGCAAGCTGACGGAGCGCTGCCCGAACTGCGGTTATAAGAATCATCTCCGCGCCGGTTTCTGCAACGACTGTGGCGCGAAACTGCCGGAATTCCGTCAGCCGCCTGCATCGCCGGAAAAGGCGAAGTTCCACGTTGACATCGCGCATCCGATAAACACGCGCTGCCGCGAAAGACTGCAACAGACCATATTGAAGGCATATGAGGAGGAAGTCCGAAAATCCAAGCTGCCGGGTTACAAGCCGCAGGACTATTTCGATTCAGAGGAGTTTGACGACGCTGAGCATGCGCACCCTCACCGCGATATGCCCAATCCCTACCATCGCGATCAGCGCCAGGAGCAGGCTCCGGACGAATACCATGCCGCCCCAGAGAACGATCCCGCCGAAACAGGCAATGATGGCGGGAATGAAGGCGGTGGACGATCTTTCGGGGAAGGCATACTCTGACCCCCGCGAAACACAGCGCTGCAATATGCTTCTTACAATGCCGCCCGCATGGGTTTGACGCGTTTTTTTAGCGAAGACTATCTTGTAATACGTTATGCTCCGACCGATTTGCCTACTTCCCGGCAACTATTGCGACGCTCCAGTTCCCCTTCCCAGGCGCGGTCAGGCTGACCCATCCTCCGCCCTGCAATTCCTGAGTCGGCCCCCATTCGCCCGATGCAATGTCAATCCAGCAGGCCGCCAATGTTCCCCGCGCAGCAGAAGCGTCAAGCCGGACCTGTCCGCCGTTGGGAAAATAAAGCGCATAGGCGCGTCCCGGATCGGCGGCAAGATATGCCTCGTTATCCTCGCGGTCGGATAACAACTCATTGTGCGGGCTGACCGTCCAGAGCGGAATCTTCGATTCGAGTTTCCTGGCCGCCCTTATGGCCGCCACCGCCGCGTCATTCAACCCAAGACCGGAATCGGGCCGATGGAATCTCATAGAAGCCGCCCCCGCCAATAGATGTCTCCAGAATCGCTCGATACCGTCCTGAGAGGTGTCGCCGAATTTGTTCTTGTCTGCGCCGTATGTCTTCGTCGTGTTCATCGGACGGGGATTTTTCGACAGGTATTGCCGGACGAAAATGAAATTGTCCCAGTGCTTCTGTCCCTTGTTGTGATTGTTCTGTGAAACGTCCGCGAAGTCGTAAAGCTCGGGATGATCGAAGGTGCGCTTGTGCTGTTCAGCGGTAAGGTTCCAGTCGTCCCACATTTCGGTCAGGTAGACCCGCGCGCCTTTCTTCATCGCCCGTTCCCTGATGAACTTCGCCCAGTATTCCCCCCACGCAGGCTCGGCGCTGGTTTCATTATCCATGCAATACAGAACGTGATCGTATTGCAGAGAGCATTCGAGCATCTTCTCGACAAAGCGCTGCTGATACTGAAGCAGAATCGTGTTGTTCCGTTGCCCCGGGGTCGTGAAAAAGAACGGCTGCTTGTTGGCGCCGGGATGATCGGGGTATCGTTCGGCAAGCCCGGACTGCTCGGACGTGTAATTGATGTTGTTCTTCGGATTGTAAGGATGAATCTGCCAGCGGTTGCCGCCGCTGTCCGTATAATCGAAGCGGTCCCAGACCTCTATTTGTATGAATATTTGGCGCTTTGCGGTTTCGCGGAGCATTCTTTCAAAGCGTGTCCAATACTCGTCGTTCCACCGATTAAGATCATACTTTCCGTTCTCAAGTTGCTTGAAAGGATATATCTCAAAACCCTTGTCCTTGCGGTCGCTCATGGTGTTCCGGATGACGTTGCCGCCCGCCCCGGTCAGCCGGTCAAGCTGCGCGATCAGATCATTCTCCAGCCATTGGAACAGGTTGTCGTCATCGCTTCCCCCAAGCAGCAGAACGGGTTCGCTGCGATAACTCCAGTACCATGGATTCTTCGCCCAGGGCTGTATTCCCTGTTCCGCATCGCCGGCGATAGCGGAACAGGCCGACACGGTCATGACAAGCATGGACAGCGGATGGATGAATTTCATACATAGCTCCTCGGCATATGTTTCAGGATCGGCGCTTTGCGACGTCGGCGTTCCCTTCAGACCTGCTCGTAATGAACCCAGCGTTTGGACAGCGCAAGCTGGACGGCTGTCAGGCTCATTATAATCAGGAAAAGGAACCACGCCATCGCGCTCGCGTAGCCCATGTGCAGGTAGCGGAAGGCCTCGTTGAAGAGCGCGTAGACGTAGAACAGCGTCGAATCCGCCGGTCCCCCGGCCGTCATGACATAGGCCTCTGTGAAAACCTGGAGGGTTCCGATCATTCCCATGACCAGGTTGAAGAAAATGTACGGAGTGAGCATGGGAAGCGTTACGTGCCGGAAGCGCATCAGCGGGCCTGCTCCGTCAATCGCCGCCGCCTCGTAAAGATGGACGGGGATGGCCTTCAACCCCGCCAGCCAGATGATCATGCCTCCTCCCGCCCCCCAAAGGCCCATGAGAATGAGCGCGGGCTTGGCCCATGCCTTGTCTTGCAGCCACATCGGCCCCTTTACGCCCATGTTCTGCAAGGCGAGATTGATCAGCCCCCGCGTCGGCTCAAACATCCAAATCCATAGAATCGCCGACGCCACCGCCGGGACGATCGCGGGCAGATAGAACAGCGTTCTGTACGCGCTCATGCCCCTGATCTCGTGATTCAGGAGCATCGCCAGCGCAAGCCCTACCGCAAGCCCGATCGGAACGCCGATTATCATGAATGCCGTGTTCTTCAACCCGGTCAGGAAAAGCGGGTCGGCCGTGAACATGCGCTTGTAGTTGTCAAGCCCGGTCATCACAGCCGGATTTAGAACGTCGTAATGGCAGAAGCTCATGATGATCGAGAAAATCATAGGCCCCCCGCCGAAGATCAGGAAACCGAGCATCCACGGCGACGCGCAGATCCATCCCGCCCGCCATTGCGCTCTGGAGCGTCCCCCGGCGGCGGCGTGTCTTGCGTGCCAGAGCCATACTCCCGTGATTGTCAGGGCGACGGCGGTGGCGTACGCGATAATCAGCGCGCGCCAGGGCACGGAATGCCCCGTCGGAGGATTCAGCGCTACATCAAGATCGCGCTGCACTTCAACCGTTGACCGATTCAATGCCTCCGTCGCCTCTGCGCGCCTGCGTTGATCCGGGTCGGCGGGCGGATTTTCCAGACCGACCTCGTGCAGCATGGCCAGATCCATGGACCTGACGTGCTCGTTCCACAGTTTCTGGCCGACGGGCGTCACCGGCCTGAATTTTGAGCGCGGCAGCAGATTGATGAATTCCATGTAGCCCTGCCGGACGCGCTCCGGCATGGCAGCATCGTTGCGGACCTGCTCCACGCGCTGCCGCGTTGTCTCCTTGTTTGGGTGCATGCGCGGGATGAACACCTTCCCGAATCCCCGCGCCGTCTGCTCCTCCTGATTCTGAACCATCTGATTCGAAAGCGGGCTGGACAGCCACTTGATGAACTCCCATGCCTCCTCCGGATGCTTGGCGGTGGAAGGTATGGCGTAGGACCATCCGCCGGACCAGCCGATCGGCTCCATCCCCTCGTCCAGCCTCTTCTGCGGGATCGGCGCCGCTGCGACTCCGAAGTTCAACTCCTTGCGAAAGGTGGCGATCGTGTTCAAGAACCAGTCGCCGTCAATCTTCATTGAGACTTTCCCATTCAGGAACGGATCGAGCGGCCCGCCCTGGAAGCTTGACTGGAAGGCCAGAACCTGCTGCGCGCCGCCAAGCGCGTCATAAACGCCTACGAGATACGTCAGCGCCTCGACAACCTCCGGCGCGTTAAGCAGGCACGCGCGCCCGTCGCGGCTCATGAACTCCGCCCCGTTCTGCCAGCCGTACATGTACAGCCAACTGTTGCCGTAGTTAGGCGCAAAGCCGAGCGTCGTCATCTCCCCTTGAAGGTTGCGCCGCGTCAACCGGATGCCATATTCCTTCAATTCGTCCCAGTTCTGCGGAGGCCGTGCCTCTCCCGCAACCGCTTTTCCGGCCTTCACCGCAGGCTCTTCGGCCTTCCAGACGTAGCCCTCGCGGATGAGCGCGTCCTTGTTGTAGTAGAGCGCGCGGGTGTCTATTGAATTCGGCACGGCGTAGCAGCGCTCCTGGTAGACGCTTTCGTCCCATGCCGCCTCGTAATAATCTTCGCGTTTGACGCCCAGCGGCTGGTCCCTGTCGCGCCCGATGAAGTCGTCCAGCGGCCTCAGCGCCCCCCGGGCGGCCCATTCGCTGATGGCAAAACGCCCGAAATAGATAACGTCCGGCGGCACGTCCCCCGCCACGCCTAGCAGGAAGCGCGTCGGATCATCGTTGAAACTCTGGATCGCCGCGTTGCCGATAACGATCCGGTAATTCGGATGTCGCTTCTCGAACTCCCGCACCGACTGACGGAGCGTGACCTCCTGGCCGACCGGCAGCCACGCCGTGATCTCAATCACCCCGGGGGGCAGCTCCGCGCCGGGCCGGGGATACAGCAGGAAGCTGACGCCGGCGGCACACAGAATTGCCAGGATTATTCGAAGACGGTCCATTGTTTGGAGATTTCACTGCCAGTGAGATTAAACGCTCCTACACTATCGCGTGTTCAATTTCCCTTTTTCACAAACCTGCGGGAGAATGCCGGCGCTCCCCGCGCGATGACTGATCACCCATAGTATAACAGGTTTCGGGTGACTTTTTCGCGGCCTTGAGTGTGGAATAGCGTCACTTCGGCACAGGTTTGGATTTCTGTTCATTCTCCCGCTCTTGACGCATGGCCTTCCGAAACGAAACACGGCTATCTGCGAAAGCTGCCGGCGAGGCGCGTCTAGCGACATCAATTCTTTGACACGTTCCGACTGAGTATAAAAATTCTAGAGAAATGTAATAAAATGCTTGACAAATAGCAGGAACTCATGCATGATACCTCTTCGGTTGGTGTGAGTGACGGGGCATTAATGCAAGGTTGGCGTTTGAGCCGCATCGGGGCGAAGGGAGGCGACCATGCGTAAGCGTGAATTTCGCGTGAGCAATTGGCACGATGTGTGTGTGTGTGTGTGTGTGTGTGTGTAGAAAAGTCGAGCCGCTTATGGCGTTGACTTTGGCGATTTCGGCCATTCTCGGATGCGAAGACCCGCCCGACCAGTTCTTTACGCCGTCCACCGAATTGACCATCACCCCGAAAGTGATCTGCCCCGGCGAAGAAATCCAATTCAAGTGCAAGGCTACGATGCGGTACGAAGTATTGGTCGAAGAAGGCAAAACCCTGGCGTCCGAAGAGATGAAGGTGACGGATATTTGGTTCGAGGTTGACATACCCGGCGAGGACACCGCCCGCATATCGCTTCACACCGACGGAGACAACCCGCAGGCGTCGCATACATACAGAGGGATTGACACCGGGAAATCGAATGACCCGACTGACGACGCATATGTGTGGCAGATAGACTTTGAAATGGGGCCTGGCAATCCCGCCAAATTTGATTATCTGCTGAAACGATACTACTTTGATGTGATGCATGGTATGGCAACCTTCAATCCCGGTTGCTTCGGCACCGTCAGCATCAAGCATACCGACAGTACTTCGCGCTGGAACGCGCCGAATCCTTTTGAAGGCTATGCTCCGGGAGACCGGGAAGATTTCTGGGTTATTAACGCCAACCTTGTCGCCGAGGACGTCGGACTGAATGAGACGAACGAGACTGATTTCCCCGGACTTGTCGTTCCGAAGGACGCTTATCGCCGGATAAGCATGGACGGTTGGCTGCCGGACGGACCTCCCGGCGCTACGATCACCGTTGAGGGTGACGGCGGTTCCGTGGCCTTCATGCAGAAGGTGGCGGAAGGACAATATGTCCCGCTTGATCCTAAGCAATGGACCCTGCCCGATACGGTCAACGTCCAGGGCGCGGCGATAACGCGGGTGCTGATCGCGGAGGTGGAGGCCGGAAACGCGCCGCCGGAAATTCTTGACATCATCTACTACATTAATGAGGGCATGCCCATCCCCCCGGAACTGTTGGACAAGATGCTCAAGCACGCCGGGAAGGGCAAGCTTCCGCCCATCGGATGGCTGATACAACTGTGGGCGCAGAACGGCGGCGGGGCGAGACCGGGCGAGGTGGTTGACGACGAACTCTGGCAACTCATACAACAGTTGGGCCTCGGCGGGCGTCCGGGCAACGGCGTCGCCCTCGGCCTGATACGCCGCCGCCTCCAGGAACTCATCAACTCCGGCGCGTTGCATGACCTTCAGGGCCAACTTGGCGATCCCTACGCGCTCGCCGCCGATGCCGTTCTTCCGCCGGGATCATTTTGGGTTAAAGGATTGGATGGCGGAGAGAGTTCCGCAAAGCTGTCCATCAGAGCCGAAGGGAAGAACAGCACGGATGAGTTGAAGGTGACCGTGCTGGAGGCGGACGTGAACCTCGGGCAAGGGGATGAGGACGTATGGCCGGGGCTGGTCATACCCATCGGCGCGGCCGGTAGAACCCCGATACAACTTAATCTGAAACCGGCGCAATTGTTCCAGGGCCAGCGGCCGGGCGGAAGGGCGCGAAGCATACAACTCATGTCAGGCTTGAAAGTCTGTGACGCGCAAGGTAATGTGATTTCCGATCTTCTCTGGAATGATGCTGAAGGCGATCTGACAAGCGCGCCTCAGCAAGTCTTTATTGAGGGCGTCAACCTAGGGACTTCAACTATATATTTTTACGGCTCCATCAACAGGGCCGGGGTGAGTCAGGATAATACAAGTTCAGACGCGCATACGGATTCGGCGATGGTGACGGTTCTGGGCGATCCGATCTGGATTCATTACAACATTGACAATGATAATAACAGTGATAACTCGATCCCTGACGCTGACTTTCCGGGGGCCGATTATGAAGACGTAGCACGACCAATTACGAACGAGGATGATCTTGTGGCACTTGGTGATACACTGAGTTTGCCTCATGATTACGTCGGCTTCGTTGAGATGAAGATGCCGAGTTGCGTGAGAGCCTGGAGTGAATTAGGAGCACAAAATCTTATTTGCGATGCCGGACAGACAAGAATATGGGAACTCCCATCCAAAAGGGCCGAGTTCGACGCCTTTAATGGACGCATATATATTGAAGGCGTCGCCGATAACAGGAAAGGCGATATCCTTTACTTTTACAGGGATAAAGGCAACTACCCACGCGGTGGTTATTTGAAAAGCTACGCATCAGTCGGTGCTGTTTGTGGCGTACAACCCGGAACAGAACCCTTTAGTATCCCGTTCCTTGACAAATATGGCACTCACATAGCAGATGTGACGGGAAATGATCACAGACAGTTAATCAAAAATACTTTCAAGAAGCTTATCGACTGCGAATGGAGTATAATAAAAAACTTCTGGACTCTACAATATAATTGCATTGCCTTCTCAGTAGATGAGACAGATAAATGGTACAATAAAGAAGATATTGACGACTTGGCAGACAATGATAATAAATATCGTGTTCTCAGTGAAACTTATACTGATTCAAATGCGAATGGGCGATTTGACTTTATTGATACCAATAATAATGGCTACCATGATGTTGGAGAGATTGCGCTGGAAACATTCGTTGATGGAAGTGGAAATGGGGACATGAATGGCACATTCGACGTGTCAGATATCGATGAGTTCTATCGCATAAAGAAAAACTGGCGCTGCTTCTCAACAACCACTAGTGAGGCGTCGGCCAGAGATGCAGAAGCGATGTACTATGATAATTTCCACGGTGCGAGAGCTTCTTCGTGCCAATGTGGACTTGGCCACTGGATTATTTATGAAAGCAAATGTGGAAGAGGTGAGAGACTAGAACATGTGTGGGACCAACTGAATAGTCCTTCGTACGGTGTTCCCATCAAGTTCTATAAGTGAGGGATATTGTAAATGTCAAAACACAAATCGGTCTCACTTTTAGTGCTTGTTACTGTAGCTATTGAGGGAACTCTGTTGTTTGGAGCCGATGACGAACGCATGGATAAGATACGCATTGCTTTCGAGGAAAACTACAAGACGTGGGCGAAGTGGGTTGAAGAGCAGAAATACGAAAGTGATCTTACCAAACACGAATCAGTGTCGAGAATTGCCTCCATGGGGCCAGCGATTGTGCCGCTTTTAATAGCCAAGATCGAGGCGGATCGGAAGGCTGCGCTATTATCATGGATGGTGCCGAATTTTACCCACAAATATTACAATGAACCATTGGACGCATGGGGGACTGGTGATCGGTATTTGAAGTGGTGGCGCGAAGAACGCAAGATGATGCCAAAAGACTTCGCCGAAGCGTTTATTCGCTGGCAAAATGCAAAAAAGACAACACTGTATCTGACAGAAGGAGGAGCTTATTTTGACGATACTGGAAAAGTGGTTAGTTGCTCAATGAAAAGTACCGAATTAGGCATCGCTTACGATCAGATTGCCAACCTCGGGATTGATGTTCTACCAATCATTGTCGAACAATTCTCTAAGGGCGAATATGACCTTTATCCCGTCTTCTGGAGAGTGGTCGGAAAGGTCTCCAACGGACGGGTTAAAACTCAGAGGTCCGATATCCTTGATGAGCGTATAAAATTCACTCTTCAATGGTGGGAAGCCAACAAGCAAGACTGGCTGCTTCCCCCGCCGGAAGGCATGGACGAGGACTGGTATCTTGAGGCGTTGAAAGAGCCTGAGCAGGTTCCGGAAGCCAAGCCTGCGGATGGCAAGGAACCCCCCCCCGCGCCTGAAAAGTCCGACAATACACCCGAAGAACCGGGTAAAACGCCGGATAAACCGGATGCAAAGTAGTTCCCATAATGCGCGGCGCGGCATCGTTGGCGAAGACGATCCTCTGCGCGTCGGCGCCGAAGCCATGAAGGGGAGGGTATCAGATCACACTCTTATCCTGATCAAGGGGGCGGACCATCTTAGGACGCCGACTAACCGGGAATTCCTTTCTGCTCTGCGCGATTTCCTGAAGAAACACAGCGCCGGTAATCAGCCTTGATCATTCCGTAACGACATCAAGTGTTCATCTTCCCTGCCGCATCATGGTTTCTTCATGTCTTCCAGCAGCCTGATAAGCACATCGGGCCTGTCGGTCTGAATACCGTCAACGCCCATCTCAATCGCCTGCTTGAATCCGACCGGGTTGTCGCTCAAACCGAGGCAGTCAAGGAAGACCTTTCGTCCCTCGGCGTGGGCCTGATCAACCAGCGCCTTGTTCCAACCGTTCAGACTTCCTTCCAATACCCCGGCGTCAATTGTCTTCACGAATTTTGCTATCCCGCCGGGATGCTTGAACGAGTCCGGCAGCGTAGGCATGAGGGTTACCGCAGGGCAGAGCCTCTTGAACTCCCGGAGTTCTTCCTCCCCGTCGTAGACTACGACTCGCCCCGCCATGCCATGTTTCTCAAGAATCTTGCATATGGCGGGAATGTCTCCGGCCTTGTGATCCAGATAAATGCCGATTTTGCCGCTGCAGAGGGCGACGGCTTCTTCAAACGTCGGGACTTTCTCTCCGGCGAAACGGGGATCAAACCGGCTTCCGGCGTCAAGCTTTCTGATTTCCTCCAGCGTCATGTCGCTGACCGCGCCGTTGCCGTTGGTGGTGCGGTCAACCTTGCTGTCGTGCATCAGGACCAGCGCGCCGTCCTTTGTCTGTCGGGTGTCAACCTCGACGTAGTCCGCCCCAAGCGCGATCGCGTTTTTGAATGCCGCCAGCGTGTTTTCCGGCGCAAGAGCCGACCCGCCACGGTGCGCGATGACAGTGACCGGATACCTTTCCTTGCGCACTGTTTGTTCAGGCGCCGCCGAACATGCTGTTACGGAAAAAAGAATCACGGAGAACAGACCAACAAAACGAACATTTGTCGTTACGTCATATACATTCATGTTCTGAATCATCCTTATCAAAAAGGTCTTACTGTCTCCCGTCATCCGCCCAGATTGCTTTAATGGTCTCCTCCTGGTTGAATCCTTCCGGGCACGACTGGCTTGCTGTATTCGCAAAATACCATTTTTTGCCCGTCGGCGGGTCGGCAAGGCAGCGGCTCCCCGGCATCTGAAGAAATCCGGCGGAATCATGTTCCCTGACCCATTTCCACGCATATCGCAACCATTCGTTGCGGTAATCCTCCGGCTGGCGGGCGAACCAGCATATCTCGTCGTAACCCCAGCACCAGTAAGAGTTTGGATCGCCATGGCCGGGATTGTCGCTTTTGCCCCAGTTATCCAGTTCGACAATGTATGGAAGATTCTCGCACTTCCATCCGCTGGGCGCGATTCCGCCCTTGCTTCTGCCGAAGATGGTGTCCAGATGGCCCATAGCAAGCACGCCTTGTTGTGGTTTATCCGGAACGGCCTTGACCCTCAGCGGGAAGGAATGGACATCGAATAGTGTCCGTCCGTCAATCACTATTCCGCCCGTAGGGACATGCGCATCGCATATCAACATATGCCTTCGGGCATGTTTGGAAGCATAAGCACGGCATCGGGTCATCATGTCCAGCCAATTTCGCTTATCCTTGTCGTCAGCGCCTATAAGTTCCACTTGGCCGAAGTGAATGGCTTCCATCCCGACGTCAATGTAACAGCGGGCCAGAAAGTAAAACCACATTCTGGTTTCAACACGGGTCATATCCGGCACAGACATATTCGGCGCCCAGTGATTCACGAAACGTCCGTTCGGGAACAGCATGGCCTTGTAATCAAAGTTTCGCTTTTCGACCGGAAGGTGGAATTCCTCGAAGGCCCATGCCGGAACCGGGATTTTCTCGACCATCGTCGTGACGATCTCAAATATGCCGGCCTGCAGGATGATCTCCGGATCCATTGCATGGATTTTCGCGGCGATCTCTCTTGCCCGGGACAACCTTTCGGGCAGGCAGTGCTCTCCTCCCCAGCAATAGACCGTCCGCCCTGCGAACTTGGCGCCGATGTTGCCCAGCATCCTGACATTGTCGTCCGGGTTGCCGACTCCCGTGCAGAGGTCCATCATGGTTATGCAGCGCGACAGATAATTCTCCAGAACCTCGCGCGAGATGTTTCCGTCGAAACGGTAGTCGCGCTTCTTGCCGGCTTGGGCGCAGTTTGATGTCATGGCAAGCAGTCCGATGCAGAATAAAAGATGTGTTCTGAATCTCACGTTCCCGATCCTTGGTTGTGCGTCCGAAGTCCGAATGCCCGTTTCATCCTTACTTTAGAATAGCCCAATGATAATCTTATTCCAATGCAATCCTGCTGTTATCAGGAATGGGATTCGACGGTTTTTGACAATGGCGACAATCCGGATGCGTATGATATGATGTCTCCTGTCAGATTCGTTTCCGGATAGCGTCAGTCTTCTCATCCGTAGGCGTTCTGATTTTGTCTTAATGTCGCTGTGATCGCAGCGCCGGAATTGCCTTTGCATGGGACATTGTGGGGATCGGCGAGGCGATATCGCTGATGCTATGGACAGTCTTCCAGATTTGTCCAAATCATCTCTGTTTCCCGCTTGCGGGGGGCGGAATGGTGTTTTCTTCAAAGGGCCGATCCTGAAAAGTCGCATGTTTCCAATCCTGAACCGGGATGCATGTATCGCCGCGCGCAGTTCTCGGCGGGACGGGAGACATTGCGCCTTCACGCTTATCGAATTGCTTGTCGTCATAGCCGTCATCAGCATTCTCGCGTCTCTTCTCATGCCCGCCCTGGCAAGCGCGCGGGAAAACGCCCGCAGGGCCGTCTGCTCGGGCAATCTCCGCCAGATAGGCATGTCCGCGCTCATTTACAGCGACGATTATTCCGGTTCGGCCCCGCCGCTGATGTATTCAAAGGCCGGACAGGAACCGGACAACACCTACTATAATCTTTACTGGTGGGGCGCAAACAGGAAGGAGGCCGATTATGACGTCGGTTTCCTTTATTCCTACCTGCAAAGCCCCGGCAAGGTCGCCGGAATCATGGAATGCCCGTCCCAACCCTGGGGCAGCTACGCGCCGCCCAGCACCGCGCAGTATCCCACGACGACTTACGGCTACAACGGCTATTATCTCTGCCCTGCGGCATCAGGTTATGAAAGTGTTATCGGTGGTCGTCCTTGGCGACGGTTTTCCAAGGCTCCCAATCCTTCGGAATTGTTCGTCTTCGGGGATACGATGCTGTACATGACCAAGATCGTCTGGGCGAACTGCTTCCTTGATCCCCCGAAAATCTTGAAGAAAAAGGGCGCATCCTACATGTGGGCGGACAACACGACTCCCACGACATGTTTCCGACACAATCACAAGGCGAACATCTTCTTTGCAGACTGCCATGTGGAGCCGGTTGACGCCGGAAAACTCACTTATGCGCAGTCCGATATCGGTTACAGCGGGAACAAGTCTGATTTCAAGAATTACGTGCCGGACTGGGAGGAGTGGGACGATTGAAGAACTCCTGGAAACTGATGCTGGCCGTCCTGCTTGCCGCAGTTGGGATAATTCTGACAATTCGCAGTTGCGCCCGCTCCACGGGACCTTCACGAAGGCAATTTACCCAGAAGATTATTAAACCGGGCGATAAACTGCATAAGGAGATAGCCGACCTCCTGGCGGAGGCGGCGCGGCAGCCCGAGGCTTCTCTCCCCGGATGGGTTGCCGGGAAAATGCGCAGGGATGCGACAGATGAAGACCGGGCGGGCGTCGTCTTCACGCTCGGGCAGACGCTCGGCGCAGGCAAATGTGAGATAGAAAGCGCCGCCGCCTACGGCAGCGAACTGATCAAAGTCGTTGCCCGCTCCAGCAGTAAACCGGGCGAGGCGAAGAAGATCGCGCTGATCGTCACAGAAGAAGAGGATGGACTTCGTTTCTATTGCGCGCCTTGACCAGCAAGCCACAGCCAATATACAATATTTGAAATGTACGGGCATTCTTGCCGTTGCATTGCGACGATTCATACAATTGTCGTTCGGAGCGCATGTTCATGAAGAAGACTTCCATAACCCGGTTGGCGGCGATTATGACCCTGCTTGCCGTCGCGGTTTCGACCGCGTCAGGCGATTGGTTCGACGATGTCGGTTATACCCGGTTGAGTAACAGGCTGGGCGCAAATACTCCAGACGGCTCAGGCGTGGCGGTAGGCCAGGTCGAGGCCGGCGGACTTACGGAATACACGCCGATTGCCACCGGAACCAACCCGACGCTCTACAACGCCGCCGCCCCATTCGCGGGCATTACGTTCCACTGGGAAACCGGCTACAGCGGCAGCCATATCGCGTTTTGGCACGCCGTCAACGTCGCGCGTCCGTTTTACGGTGATGCCGGAATTTCCATGACTCCCGGAATTGACGAGGTTCATTGCTATCTTTCCGGCTCCTGGCGCTATGCCATGGTTGACAGGGGAAACAACGGGACCGACTATCCTGAACTCTACGCGGCCAGGATTCACAACAACAGTTGGGTCTCGCTGAGCGGAACTGTGGCCCAGAATCAGACCGACCTGCTGGGCATTGACAGGACGATTGCGCGGGACGACCTGATAGTGGTCAACGCGGTCAACAACGGCTCGACCAGTTGGGTGGCCAATTCCCCCGTCCCGGACGCGTGCTACAACGGAATTGCAGTGGGATTGAATTATTACTGGGACAACGTGAACAAGACTTACGCCATCCGCAGCGCGCACGGCGGCACAGGGACTAACTACGGCAATTTCCAGAAGCCGGACATAGTGGCTCCAGCCGCGCAGATATACACGAGTTATGCCGCTCCGGTTGTCTCCTCCGCAGCGGCCATGATGGTTCAGACGGCCAACGACAACGGGATAACGGACGGCGACAGATCAGTGGTCGTCAAGGCGGTCCTGATGGCCGGAGCGGAGAAGCATCATCTCTGGCATAAAGGCGCCGCAGGGACGTCTGATGACTCCACCCACCCCCTTGACGACTATCTCGGCGCGGGCATGGTTCAGGTTGACGAATCCTACGACATTCTGGTCGCCGGACAGCAGACCGCGGGCAATACGGACCTTGCCTCACCTATCGGCTGGGATTATGACAGCGTCGGCGTAGGCTCCACGATGACTTATTACATGGAAGGCAGCACAGGGCATGACATGAGCGCGATCCTGACCTGGATGCGCCATGACGACGTTTCGGGCACGATACAGAACCTTGATCTCCGTTTCTACAGCGCTTCATACTCAGGCAGTTCGTACGTTCTTGACGCCCTCATCCAGGAAAGCGTGGCGACCACCGGCAACGTTGAGAACATCTGGTGTCCGATCTCGTCCGACGGGACATATGCGCTTGTCGTCTACGGCCCCGCCGCCGGCATTGCGGAGGATTATGCGCTGGCATGGGTGGTTCCGGAGCCATCAGCCGCGCTGTTGCTTGCGGGGGGGGCGTTCGTACTTGCAGTATCGAAGCGCAGAGCGCGCAGGAAATAGAGCGGCGTTGAATCTTTTGATGCTCACAAGGCACATGCGAGGTTGGATATCGCCTTTCCGTCAAGGAAGGTTAAAGCCCGGAATTTCCCCGCATCTATCTTTCGTATTTCTGCTTGTTGCCGGCATCGCCTCCGCGGATTCCCCGCCTCCGGCAGCGGCGGACCTGGACTTCCTTAAACTGCCGGGCGGCATGTTCGGCGTGGTGGAAAACCGCCCCGGAATGCCGGTTGTCTCCGTGGCGGTTTATTTCCCCGTCGGCCGTAGCAACGAGCCTTCCGCCGGGCTGGCCCGCATTCTGGCGAAGTGCTGCGTAAGGGGAACTGTGAAGCGTGATGCAACCGCGCTTTACGAAGACACCGCGAAACTGGGCGCGGAATTCTATGCCGACACCGGTTATCGCATGAGTTTCATCGGCATGGAAGGACCGGCGGTAAATATGGCCGCAATGGTAGGGCTGGTCCTTGAACTGGCATTTCGTCCGGCCCTTACCGATGAATCCGCGCAGACCGAGAGGACCTTCGCGCTAGGCGCTGTCGAACGTCAGGAGGATTTCACGTCGCTGCTCTTCCAGCGCAAGGTCCTGCAGCGCATGTGGCCCTTGCATCCGATCTCACTCCCCTCATATGGTTCCGGCGCATCCGTTAAGGCCGTTCGCGCCGAGGATATCCGTAATCTTCATCGCGATGTGTTTCTTCCCTCGCGGTGCAGTGTGATTGTCACAGGGCGCGCTTCGCCGGATGACGTTCGCGTGGCGGTCGAGTCGGCATATATCAAGCTCAATCTGGCTGATCTATCGGCGGCAGGGCGCGAGTTGCAACCTGCGTCGTTGCCGGAAATGCCGGTTGGAAGGCGCGTAAGATTCAAAAAGCAAGGCTCACAGGCGGAGGTTTTTGCAGGATGCGCCGTGCCCGCCATGAAACCGGCAGAGGAGGCTGCGGTTGACCTGCTGAATGAAATATTGACCGGATTCAACGGCAGGTTGTTCATATCCCTTCGCCGCCGTTACGGCTACGTATATTACGCCATGCCGGTCAAGATATTCACGGGGGATTTCGGACTCTGGGGCATCCAGACCGGCACCAAGCCCGCCAATGCGGAGGAAGTGGAGCGGATCATCTTCCGAGAGCTTGAAACGGTTTCCCGTGAAGGCGTCACCGATGAGGAAATGCGAACCGCGAAAGCCACGCTTGAAACACGGCAGCGAAGGGCCGCATCAGAGGCCGGCGGCTCGGCGGCGATCCTGGCCGAATACGTCGCCCGGGACTGGCCGGTGATGAGCGTCAGGGAAAGAACCTTAGTGATCAACAGCGTGACCGCAGAGGACGTTCGCGCAATGGCCGAACGATTGTATAATAAGGGCCAACTCAACGTCGTGATCTCGAAATGATTTTGCCCTGAAGAAAGTTGCATATGCGTCCGTGGCGAAATGAAGGATACCGGCCCGAACCGCCCTCGGCGGAATATGCGACAAAGTGGCTGATCATCGCCATGATGGCGTCCGCCCTTGCCGCGCTTCTGCTCGAGAATACGTTCGGCCTTCCGGTGACCGACGCGCTCGCCCTGAGCGCGTCCCGCCTGTCCAGGGGCGCGGTCTGGCAGCCTGTCACCTACATGTTCCTTCATGCGGGACTCCTGCACCTGATATTCAACTTGCTGATGCTCTGGTGGTTCGGTTCGCTTGTTGAAGGTTCCATCGGACGGCGCAGTTATCTTGAACTGTTCTTCGGAGCGGGGATTTTCGGGGGGCTTGTCCAGGCTGCCGCAAGCGTCTTTACGGGACAACCGGACCTTATAACGCTGGGGTGTTCGGGCGGGTTGCTGGGGGTTATGGTCGTCTGCGCGATGATCGCTCCGTCGTTGACCGTTTTCTTCAGCTTCGTGATTCCGATGAAGCTACGCACGATGGTCATCATCTGCATATTTATGGATCTTTACGTGGCGCTCAGCGGTCAACGGTCGGGGACCGCCGTCCTTGCGCATCTGGGCGGCGCGGCGTTCGGATACGGATACTGGAAGCTTTGCTATTGTCGCGGAAGGTCGCTCAGCAGATTCTGGGAAATGCCTCTGGAAAAGCTTCGCTCCATGTTTCAGGCGAATCAGAGGGTCAGCGACTCGGAACTTGACGAAATCCTCCTGAAGGTCGGCAGAGAGGGCATGAAATCCCTTTCGCGGCGCGAGCGCAGGATTCTTATCAAGGCAAGCAAGCAGAAGCGGAAGAACTGACTCAGCCCTTCATCACCGCAATCGGGCGCAGGCGGGCGACCTTGCGGCTTATTCCGGCCCGATCCACGACATCCACCACAGTATCCACGTCCTTGTACGCGGACGGCATTTCCTCGGCCAGCGTCTGCCTTCCTTCGGCCCTGACAAGTATCCCCAGCTTTTCCATCTCCCTGTCAATGCGCCTGCCGCGTGTCTGGTTGATTGCGGCGTGCCGGCTCATGACGCGCCCCGCCCCGTGGCATGAGCTTCCGAAGGTCTCCTTCATGGCCTGCGGCATCCCGACCAGCAGATAGCTCGCGGTTCCCATGTTGCCGGGAATCAGCACGGGCTGACCCACCCCGCGATACCGCGCCGGAACCTCAGGACGCCCCGCCGGGAAGGCGCGCGTCGCGCCCTTGCGATGCACGCAAAGCCTTTTCACGCGCCCGTCAACATCGTGGTTCTCGAACTTGGCAATGTTGTGGCAGACGTCGTATATCAGCCGAATGCCCAGGCTCTCCCGCGAACCTCCGAAGACGGATGACAACGCCCTGCACGTCAGGTGCATGATCGTCTGGCGATTGGCCCACGCGTAATTGGCCGCCCCTGCCATCGCGGCGAAGTATTGCCGCCCCTCCTCGGAATTGACCGGCGCGCAGCAAAGCTCCGGATCGGGAACCTGTATCCCGTATTTCCTTACTGCCTTGCGCATGATGTTTTTGACGAAATCGTCGCATATCTGATGCCCGAATCCGCGCGAGCCGCAATGAATCTGGATGATGACGCCGTCCTTGCGGACTCCGAACGCCTCGGCGACGGTCGGATCGAAAATCTCCTCTACGACGTCAATCTCCAGGAAATGATTCCCGCTTCCGAGCGTGCCCATCTGACCCGCGCCGCGCTCGAACGCCCGTTCCCCGACGGCTTCCGGCTCCGCCCCGGCCATACAACCGTTCTCCTCGGTGCAGTCCAGGTCCTCGGCAGTTCCGAAATCGCGACCGACCGCCCATGCCGCGCCCTCCCGGCAGACGCGGGCAAGCTCCTTGCGCGAAAGTTTCTCAATCGCCTTGCATGATCCCACCCCGCAGGGAATGTCGCGGAAAAGCGCGTCAAGGAGTTCCTTGCGACGCGCGCGGACATCGCTCAATGGCAGATCGGTCGAGAGCATCCGAACGCCGCAGTTGATGTCATAACCGATGCCTCCCGGCGAGATTACGCCGTCGCCGGCGGGGTCTGTGGCGGCGACTCCCCCGATGGTGAAGCCGTATCCCTGATGGATGTCGGGCATCGCGAAGGAGTATTTCACAATGCCCGGCAGCCACGCCACGTTGGCCACCTGCTCAAGGGAGTTATCGCGGCGGACGCAGTCAAGCATGTCCTCCCGCGCGTATAGCCTTGCGGGAACACGCATCCCGCCGCTTTGGGGAATCTCCCAGAGATAATCTTCAACACGAACCAACTCGGGTGTGGCGCTCATTTTCCCATCTCCCTGTCATGGCCTTATGAGTATGCAATCGTTGATTCTATCATACGTTCCAATTGCTGGACATGCACATCGTGGTTCGTGTCAAATTTGGGTGCATGTAATCTGCTACGCAGCGAGAGCGAGGGGGCAGCGTTTCCAGAAGTTGTTCCAGGAGTCGTCATCAGAGATGAGGGAGGCGATGACCTGTAGGGTGTCAAATTTCCGGTGTTGACTTTGGGGGCGATTCCGAGGAAAATAGACATGCTCTCGTTTGTGTCATCATTGAGTCATCCGGGCCGGAACAGGGGGATTCGGCGCCATTGGGAAAACAACATGGCAATCGTTTCCAATTGTCCGCAGTGTAAGACGAAGGTTTCCGTGAAGGACGAGATGGCAGGCAAGAAGATCGCCTGCCCGAAGTGCAAGAAGGGCGTCATTCATCTGCCCTCAGGAACTCAAGCCACCAAGCCCGCCGCCGGGCGCGTCGAGCAGCAGCTTGCAGCGGCAAAGGACGCGCCGACCAAGTCCAAGTTCAAGGCCGGGCAGATGGACGGCGCAGGCGCGGGAATATCCGCCAAGTCGGGCGAGATAGTCTCCGACGGCAAGATTGACCCGTCCGAGATTCCGGAGCTTGACGACGGCGCCGGCAAGGAATTGCCCGGGCGTTGCCCGAAGTGCGGACGTCCGATCGCGATCGGGCGCGTCAACTGCACCAATTGCGGGTGGGATCCACGCGTAAAGCAGGTTGAAAAGAAGAAGTCGCTGGGCATCGTCCCGTATGTGGCCGGCGGTGTCGTCCTGGCCGCCATCGCCGCATTCGTCATAATCCGATTCGCGCTATAAACCCGACGGCAGCGCAAGACGCCGGGGCAACCGGGCGGATCGAACGCGCAACGGAGGGAACGCCATGCGCCGCGTTCGCGCAGCCGCCGTACACCTGCAGGGTTGGCCGGCGCCGTCAACGTACGATGAGAAGGTGAGCCGGGCGCTTGAGCGCGTTGACCGCGCCGCCAGGGATTGCCCTGACGCAATATGTCTGCCTGAAGGCTTCGCAAACTGGCCGCCGGGGGACGATCCGAAGGTCTACAGGGAATACTCGCAGACCGTCCCCGGCCCGCTGACGGACGTCTTCGCCGAACGCGCCCGTCGTTACAACTGCTATATCATCTGCCCGCTTCTCCATCGCGACGGACGCCGCCTCTACAACAGCGCCGTCTTCCTTGACAGGAAGGGCGAAGTCGCGGGGATATATCACAAATACGTTCCCACAATCTGGGAGATGAATTGCGGCGTCAGCCCGGGGACGGAGATAGAGCCGATCAAATGCGATTTCGGCATGGCTGGCGCGGCGATCTGCTACGACGCGAACTTTCTGAACATCCCGGAAGAATATGCCCGCAAGGGAACGGAAATCATTTTCTGGCCTTCGATGTACGAAGGTGGACGGTTGCTGGAAGTCTGGGCGATGGTCTACGGCCTCAGGATCGTCACCGCCACCGGCACGCCGATGAATCATATCATTGACATTGACGGGCGCATCCGGGCGCAAAGCTGCGAATACAACCCAACAGTCAGTTGCGACATGAATCTGGACAAGCGCCTATTGCACATTGACAGCAACCACCTGTTATGGGACAGGTTGAAGGAGAAGTACGGCGGCGCCGTCCTGATCCAGACGCTGCGCCCGGAGGCATATTTTATTCTCAGCACGACGAAACCGGGGTTGCACGTTGATGATGTAATCAGGGAGTGCGGGCTTGAGCCGCTGCGGGTCTACCTGGACCGCGCGCTGGGAGTCCGCAAGAGAGCGTTGAAACGGAAATAGCATGACGCGCATCCACGCCGCCAGGACAACGCCAGCCGTGACGGCCGTAATGGCGGCAGGGGCGTTGCTGGCCGTGTTCCACTTATATGGCTGCGGGAAGCGGGAGCAGGCCGGCGGTCCCGTAGAACTCACCTACTGGGAATCGTGGACCGGATTCGAGCGCGACGCCCTGATTGCCGTCGTGGACAAATTCAACCAATCCCAGGACGGCATCAAGGTTCGCATGGTTACCGTCAGCGATATGACGGAGAAGCTCCTGCTGGCCATCGCGGGGGGATGCCCGCCGGACGTGAGCATGATGTACGGCCAGATGCTCTACTCCTACGCCGGCAAAGGCGCGCTGACGCAGCTTGATCCGTTCGTCGCCGGGACCGAGATCAAGCGCGAAAACTACCACGACATTTACTACGATCTCTGCACCTTCGACGGCAAACTCTGGGGCTTGCCGACCACGCCGGCGTTATACGCCATGCACTGGAACAAGGCGCTGTTCCGGGAGGCCGGGCTTGATCCGGAGCGCCCGCCGGTCAACTTCGACGAACTCGCGGAGCACAACAGGCGACTGGTCCGCCGCGACGAGAAGGGCAGACTCGTCCAGCTCGGTTTCATGACCGGCGGCGGGGACGTATCGGAGTGGACAGGCTGGTCGTGGGGATACTGGTTCGGGGGCAATCTCTGGGATGGGAAGTCAAGGCTGAATCTTGACTGCGCGGGCAACCTCGATTCGCTCATGTGGGTATTGAGTTTCTATCGCCAATTCGACACGGTCGAGGTTACGAACTTCCTGAGCGGCTGCGGGCGGTTCAACAGTCCGGACAACCCATTCATCGCCGGGCGCGTCGCCGTCGTCTTCCAGGGCGTCTGGATGAGCAACTTCATTGATAAGTTTGCGCCCGGCATGGAATGGGGCGCAGCGCCGTTCCCGTATTACACGCCGGAGATCAGGGACCTGACGGTGGCCGACCTGGACATCATTGCCATTCCGAAAGGCTCCCCGCACCCGAAGGAGGCGTTCGAGTTCATCCGCTTCCTGCAACGGCGCGAGAACATGGAGCTTCTCTGCGGCGGGCAGAAGAAGAACTCACCGCTGGCGGAAGCGAGCGAAGATTTCATCAACAAGCACCCGCATCCCTACCTGCATGTCTTCACGAAACTGAGCGCAAGCCCCAATATCCTGGGGATCCCCAAGCTGGGATGCTGGTTCGAGGTTGAGCGGGAATTCATGCACGCGCGCGAGCAGACGACAGAGCTTTGCCGCATGCCGAAAATCCGGGAGCGCGAGTCCGTTCTAAGGGAAATGCTGGAGGCGGATGAAAAGTCGGCGGATACGTCGAGAAAAGCCGCGCTTTTTGCGCGCGCCCGCGCTTTGTTCGCAGCGTCGGAGATTCCGGCGGATATTGAATCCAGACTGCGTGAGTTGAAGGAACTTGGAAAAGCCGCGCCGCATGAGGCGGAAGTCGCCCGGTTGAAGGCCGCCATGCAATCAGAAGCGGCGAAGGAGAAACTCGATTTCGCAGGCGCGCTGAAACTCCTGTGCGACGGGGAGGAATGTTACTTCCGCATGTCCGCGCAGGTCTTCCTGACCGTCGCCAACATACGGGCGCAGGACGCGCTCGACCGGGAGATGCGGGAGAAGAGCTTCCGCGAATCCAGGAATTCGGCCATGTTCCCCATCTCCCCTAAACGCGGCGCCACCGGCACGATCGAGCCATGGCGATTCTGAACTCAAACCGAAAACGACTACTGCTGGGCCTGACGTTCGTATCGCCGGCCATGGCCGGATTCCTCGCCTTCGCGCTTTATCCCACGCTGGCCTCGATCTATTACAGCTTCTGCAGCTATTCCGTCCTCCAGCCCGCCATCTTCATAGGCCCGGAAAATTATCGGGAAATGGTTCGCGACGAGGTCTTCTGGCAGGCGCTCCGCAATACGCTTTTCTACGCCGGGTTCGCCGTGCCGGTCGGCCTGTTCATGAGCCTTGTCACGGCGATGCTGCTGAACGCGAAAATACGCGGGCTGGCCGTCTACCGGACGGTCTTCTTTCTGCCGTCGCTGGTCCCGCTGGTGGCCAACTCCATCCTCTGGAAATGGATTTTCAACGGCGAACACGGCGTCTTGAATCATTTCCTGAGCTACGTCATGCGCGATCCCCCGGGCTGGCTGACCGATCCGAACTGGAGCAAGCCGGCGCTGATCATCATGAGCTTCTGGGGCATAGGCCACGCCGTCGTCATCTACCTGGCGGCGCTTCAGGACGTGCCTGTGTCGCTGCACGAGGCGGCGGAGATTGACGGCGCGTCGTGGCTCAGCCGCATCCGGCATGTGACCCTGCCCATGATTTCCCCGGTAATTTACTTCAATTTCATCATGGGCATCATCGGCAGCCTCCAGGTCTTCACCCAGGCCTACGTGATGACGCAGGGCGGGCCGCTGCGTTCGACGAACTTCTACGCGATGTACATCTACACCACGGCCTTCCGGGATCTTCGCATGGGCTACGCCTGCGCAATGGCGTGGGCGCTGTTCATCATAATCGTAGCGCTGACGCTGCTCGCCATGCGCTCGACGCGGAAACTGGTCTACTATGCCACCGGCTGACGGCGGACGAGATTCTTGAGAAAGAACGAGCACAAACCGGCGATTCACATGACGCTGCTCATAATCAGCGTTGTGTTCATGTTCCCGTTTTTCTGGATGGTCAGCACGTCCGTGAAGCCGCGGGAACAGACGATGGTCCACCCGCCGGTCTGGATTCCAAAACAATTTACCGCCGTTCTGAACGGGCGCGAGACCGTCGTGATAAAGGACCATCTTGTCGCTGAGCCGTGCGCGATAGTCCGCTGCGTCGAGGCTCCGGTCGAAGGGAAGCGCATGCTGGTCGCGGCGGACGGCATAAGCGACGGGCGGGTGGGGATGCAGACGCGCGAGGGGTTCCGCCGGATACGCGTGGAAATTCTGAAGGAAGTCCCCGCGTCGGAGGGCAGGCTGTGGTGCTACGTCGTCGAGTTCATCCCCGGCCTGACGCGGGAACACGCGCCGGAATGGGATTGCGTTCCGCTTGATGAAGTGAAGGCCTCGCCGCATTTAATGTTATCGAACTATCGTGAAGCCGTGAACCTGAACCAGGCGGTTCCCGATCCACTTCCCCCCGACGCCGGGTTCAAGGACAAGCTGCGGCGATTGCTGTCCGTGCCGATGCTGAGATGTCTGGGCAACACGCTTATCGTCTGCTTCTTCAGCGTGGTCGGGGTGGTCGCCTCCAGCGCCTGCGCGGCTTACGGGTTCTCACGCATCAGGTGGAATGGGCGCGATACCCTCTTTTTCATCCTGCTCTGCACGATGATGATCCCGTTCCCGGTGACGATGGTCCCGCTGTTCATCATCTTCCGCAAGCTGGGCATGGTCGGCACGCTTCTCCCCCTCTTCATCCCGGCGTGGTTCGGCAACGTTTTCTTCATCTTCCTGCTGAGGCAGTTCTTTTTCACAATACCGGGAGAGCTTTCCGACGCGGCGCGGATTGACGGATGCTCCGAGTTCGGCATATTCATGCGCATCATCCTGCCACTGTCGCGCCCGGCGCTGGCCGTTGTCGCGCTGTTCGAGTTCCTGTGGTGCTGGAATGATTTCCTCGGTCCGCTGATCTACCTGAACGACGAGAGGGCTTTCACGCTGGCGCTTGGGCTGCAGAACTTCGAAAGCCAGCACGGCGGCACGGAATGGCACCTGCTGATGGCCGGGGCAACAATAGTCATCCTGCCGGTCATCGTTCTATTCTTCTTCACGCAGAAGACCTTCATCCAGGGCATTGCTACGACCGGCCTGAAGGCCTGATTACGGCGTCCGATTCAATACGAGGAGAACAGCATATTCCCCCTGCCGGCGCTGCTCAGGATAAGGAAGACGCAGCGGCCGCGCGTAATATTCGACGACGGGACCGTCCGTCTGAAGCCGAACCTGGAGATACGTTCAGACGAGCTTGTGGCCGAACTGGAACGCGGAGCGCAGTCGCACACGGACGAAAAGGTCAAAAACAACCTTTTCGCTGAGGCTCGCGAGAGGCGCAATGCGCAACCGGAACGTTCCTGACGAAGGGCCTTGCCCGCTCAAGCCGTCGTGACCAGCACGTCGTTTATCGAACCCCTGCCGCCGGAGTGAATTACCGCGCCGACCGTGTTTTTCGCGGCGATTCCCCAGAACTTGTCCGCCGCTCCGGGCGTTCCCAGAACTCCGCCGACGTAGACCACGCCGAGCGAACCGCGCCCCGCCAGCGCCGGCGGAATCGAGGGCGCGAACAATTCGCTGCCGTCCGTGAACGGGTCCGTCCCCGATGGATCAGCCCAAAGCCCGACCAGAACGTTGACCCGTTGCATGTTCCCGCCGACGCTGATCGAGCCGATCTGCGCCAGCGATCCGGCCGGAAGCGTCTGCGTTCCGACGCCGATATTCGCGTCAAGCATGTCCTTGCCGACCTTGAGACTGCCCAAAGACAGCCCCGCGAGGATGTTTGATCGCCCGCCGTCCGGGCCGGCGATCCTGTCGGCCATTATCGCGCCGATCCGCTCCCCAGCGGCTATTTCGCCGGCGAAAGCCCCGCCTGCGTAGACGACAGAGATGTTCCGCTTTGCGGCGATTGTCGCCCGAATGTCGCCCTTCAGGGCGATCAGGCTGCCGATATCCCCGCGCGAAACGGTCACATCCTGCGATATGCCGCCGCCGGCGAATATCGAGGAAATGCGATTGACGGCGCTTATCGTGTGCCCGCCGGGCGAAGCGATGTCGCCCTTTGCGTAGACGGCGTTGATGAAGTCCGCGGCGGAAACGTCGCCCAGCAGGTCCCCACCGGTCCAGACGGTTCCCACCCAGCCGGCCGTGGAGCGAACGTCACCCGCCATGTCTCCCGGGGCAGTGTATCCGCCGAGGACCATGATTATGAAATCGGTCGCCAGCACGTCCCCGCCCAGCGCCACGCCGTCCTTCGCGCCCAGGGCCAGCACTTTGAGAGCGTATCCGTTCGCGGCATAAACAGCGGTACGGTCGTGAACGTCGCCGTCGCCGTCAATGTCGTCCGGCATTGTCCAGCCCGGCGCCATTGTCAGGCCGTTGGAGTCAACGCCTGGAATGCCGCCCCAACTGATGACCGTTCCGATGTTCCTCTTTGCGGCGACGAAGGCAATCTCGCGCTGCGGTCCGATTCTTCCGAATTCGGCTATCGTTCCGAAGCTCCCGTCAGTGGCCAGCCCAAGCCCCGTGAACTCGCCGCGCATGAAGACGTTGGCCGTCCCCGGTCCGCCCGGCAGTATCACAAGTTCATTGGTCGCATCGAAAGGCGAGTAACCTGAGACGGAGTAGAAGCCGTCAATCGCCTTGCCGACGCCGATGCCGTCCGTATCCAGGATGTGGACCTTTACGCCGTTGACGTCAACCGTGCCTACAAGGGCGGGAGCCGATGTCCCGGAAAGCTCGATCGTCCAGACCGGTTCATCCGCGTCGCTGCTGTTGATTGTCAGAGTCCCGGCCTTTTTCCCGACGCTGTCCGGGGAGAATGTCACAACAAACTCGGTCGTCTCGCCCGGATCAAGAACAACATCGCCATCCGGCCCGGCAGCGTTGAGTGGAGTGACGATGAAATCGCCGGAGTCGGAGGCCCACGCGGAAACGGTCAACGGGCGTCCGCCGTCATTGGCCACGGTTACTACAGTTTGAGCCGACTCACCGACAACAAGCGAGCTGAACGGTATTGCGTTATCGTCAACGATTCCCACGCGCTCGTGGACCGCGATGTCGGCATCGGCAATGACTGTGATCGTGATCGTTCCGGGAGCGCTGTCGGCGCTTCCGTCATTGGCGACATAGGTCAGCGTGTCAATCCCGCTGAATCCAGGATTCGGCGTGTATATTCTGTCCGCGCCTGTTCCAGTCACGGTTCCATGCGCCGGAGGGGTGATGATTCTGAAGGACAGCGCCTCGTCCTCGATGTCATCCCCGGACAGGCTGAAATTCACCGGAACGCCGCTGTCGGTCGTCAGGTCCATACCGCCGACAACCGGCAGGTCGTTGACCGGCGTCACGTCAATCGTCACGCTCGCCGCCGCGCTGTCCAGTTCCCCGTCGTTGACCAGATACGCGAACCCGTCGGGGCCGAAGTAGTTCGGGGCGGGAACGTATGTCCGGGTTGAACCCGATCCATCCAGCGTTCCATGCTGCGGGCCTGAAACGATGATGAACGCCAGTGGTTGACCCTCGATATCCGAGCCGGAGAGCGAGATATCCACCGGCGAATCCTCGGCGGTTGCTGCGCTGATGTTCCCGGCGGTCGGGGCATCGTTGACCGGGGTCACATTGATCGTGACCGTCGCGATGGCGCTCTCAAACTCGCCGTCGTTCGAAACGTAAGTGAAGCTGTCCGCGCCAAAGAAATCAGGCTCGGGAATATATGTTCTGGAAGCCCCCGCGCCAGTGAGAACGCCATGCAGTGGCGGCGTCATAATCTCGTATGTCAGAGGCGCGCCCTCGACGTCTGAACCGGCAAGGTTGACTTCGACCGGAGAGTCTTCGCTCGTAGCCACGCTGATATCGTCAGCGGTCGGCGCGTCATTGACCGGAGCTACAGTTATCGTCACCGTCGCGGTTGCGCTATCCAGTTCACCGTCGTTGGCCAGGTAAGTAAAGCTGTCGGTACCGAAGTAGTTCGGTTCCGGGACGTACGTCCGATCCGCGCCTTCGCCCTGGAGGATTCCATGCTGCGGGGCTGTGACAATCTCAAAAGTCACGGCAGTCCCCTCCGGATCCGTCCCGACCAATCCGACTGCGACCGACGCGTCTTCCGTTGTCTCGACGCCGAAGTTCCCGGCTGTCGGGGGATCATTGATCGGCGTCACGTTGATTGTGACCGTCGCTGCCGCGCTTTCAAACTCGCCGTCGTTTGCCACATAGGTGAAGCTGTCCGCGCCGAAAAAGTCCGGAGCAGGAACGTAGGTCCTGGACGCCCCTGTCCCGGTGATGACGCCGTGAAGAGGCGCGATTGTGATGTCAAAGCTCAGTGGTTGCCCTTCAATGTCCCCTCCCGCCAAAGCGATTTCAACGGAAACGCCTTCAGTAGTTCCGATGGAAAGATCGGAAGCGGTCGGCGGGTCGTTGACCGGCGTCACAACTATCGCCGCTGTCGCCGTTGCGCTGTCAAGTTCGCCGTCATTGACGAGGTATGTGAAGCTGTCGGGACCGAAATAATCCGGATCGGGAACATACGTCCTGGCTGCCCCGCTTCCTTCAAGAACGCCATGCGCCGGGCCGGTCAGAATGACGAAGCTGAGCGTTTGACCTTCAGCGTCGCTTCCGGACAGCGTCACGCCGACCTCTGAGTCCTCAACGATCTCGGCGCTGATGTTCTGCGCGATCGGTGCGTCATTGACCGCGATTACGTTGATGCCGACAGTCGCCGTCGGACTGTCGAACATCCCGTCATTGACCACGAAACGGAAGTCATCTGCGCCGTTGTAGTCTGAAGAAGGCGTGTATGTCCATTCGCGCCCGGTCCCGCTCAGGACGCCGTGCCTGGGTTGCCGGACTATGCGATAAGTCAGAGCGTCAGAGTCGGGGTCGCTGCCGGCCAAAGTAATTGCCAGCGCGGCGTCTTCCGGAGTTTCCACATTCTGCGGGGTAGCCGAAGGCGCTCCGCCGGCCTCGACCGAGATGGTCACGATAGCCGGCGCGCCGTCCGCTGTCCCGTCATTTGCGACGAAGGAGAACGAGTCCACTCCTGCGAATCCGGCCGCCGGGGTGTATGTCGCCGTTCCACCTTCCAGAATCACGGTTCCATGCGCCGGATCCGCGACGATCCTGTATGTCAAAACGTCGTTCTCGATATCCCATGAGTCAAGAACGGCGTCAACCGGCGTTTCACGCATGGTCGCCACGGTCTGGTCGAAGGATACAGGCGGATCGTTGACGGGATTGATTGTGATGGAAGCGGTCGCCTCCGCGCTGTCTGCCTGGCCGTCCGTCGCGATGAACCTGAACGAGTCTGCGCCGAAGAAGTCTGCTTGCGGAGCGTAGGTCAACGTCCCCCCGGCGACGGACAACGCGCCATGCGAAGGCTGAACCGTTATGACGTAACTCAACGCATCGCCGTCCGCGTCGCTTCCGCCCGGAATTATCGCAAGCGGAACATCCTCGTCGGTTGAGACCGACATGTCCGAGACAGCCGGGGCGTCATTGACGGGCGCGACGGTTATTGTCGCCGTCGCGGTATTGCTGTCCCCCGCGCCGTCGTTGACGCGATAGGTGAAACTGTCGGTCCCGCTCCAGTTTGCGTCCGGAGTATAGGTCACATTCACCCCGCTCCCGGAGAGAATGCCGTGCTGCGGGGGGGAAACGATGGTGTATGTCAGGGCATCGCCGTCAACATCGCTTCCACGAAGTCCGACGATTACCGAAACGTCTTCCGGCGTCGCAGCGCTTCTGTTCTGGGCCTTCGGAAGGTCGTTGACCGGATTAACCGTGATCGTCACAGTCGCAAATTCGCTGAAGAAGATGCCGTCATGAACGCGGAATGTAAATGTGTCGGAGCCGTTGAAATCGGCGGCGGGCGCATAGGTCAAGTCCGCCCCTGAACCGGCAAGCGTTCCATGCGCAGGCAATGTTCCGAGAATGAAAGTCAACGGATCGCCGTCATGATCACTGCCGCTGAGCGTGATAGGCAGGGACGTATCCTCGCTGGTCGCGACATTCTGCGGATCGGCGACAGGGATGATCCCGTTGGAGATGGATATCGAGACGGTTGCCGGCGCGCTTGCGAATTCTCCGTCGTTAGCCGTGAAGGTGAAGCTGTCTGCGCCCGTGTATAACGCATCGGGCGTGTAGGTCACCTCATTGCCGGAGATGACGGCAGTTCCGTGGACCGGCAGTCCGGCCAGGCTGTAGGTCAGAGTATCGCCTTCAAGGTCATATCCAGAGAGAGTGACAACAACTGGCGTATCGTGAACGGTGGTCAGACTTTGAGACTGAGCCGCAGGAGCATCGTTGACGGGGGCGACTGCGATCGTCACTGTCGCCTCCGCGCTGTCCGCCAGGCCGTCGTTGGCCAGATAGACGAAGGAATCGCTTCCGTTGAAGTTCGTCGCCGGCGTGTAGGTCAGATTCGCCCCGCTGCCGCTCAACGTTCCATGCAACGGCGACGATATGACGATGAAGCTCAACGCATCGCCCTCGACGTCGCTGCCGGATAGCGTCACGGCGACGGCGATATCTTCGCTGGTTGCGACATTTTTCGCGTGAGCAGTCGGCGCGTCATTGACGGGAGCGACCGAGACGGTTACGGTCGCCGTGTTGCTGAAAAGCTCGCCGTCGCTGACGCGGTATGTGAACGAGTCGGAGCCATTCCAATCCGGGTCAGGCGTGTAGGTCGGGGTCTGGCCGCCGCCGGAAAGTGTTCCGTGGCTCGGCGCGTCAACGATCAAGTAAGCCAGCGATGCGCCTTCAGGGTCGGTCCCGCGCAACGCCACGGCAACGGGATTGTCCTCGGTCGCGCTTGCGCTGCGGTTCTGCGCGATCGGCGGGTCATTAACCTGCCCGATTACGATCGTGACGGCGGCGGCGGCGCTGGTGAACAGCCCGTCATTTACCGTGAAGCGAAACTGATCGCTTCCCGAGAAGTCCGGCGCGGGGGTATAAGTCCATTCATTGCCGGAACCTGTCAATGTTCCATTAAGCGGTTGAGATGTGATCGCATAGGTCAGAACGTCGCCGTCCGCGTCGCTTCCGAACAAGGTTATCGAAGATGCGTTATCCTCGTTCGTATAGACGTTTTGCGCAGACGCGACCGGCGGGGTTCCGCTGCTGACAGAGATCGTTATTGCGGCCGTTCCGCTTTCAGCTTGGCCGTCACTGGCTACGAACGTGAGAACGTCGGTACCGCTGAATCCGGGGTTCGGCGCGTATGTCGCCTCGCTTCCGTCAAGCGAAACAATGCCGTTGGCTGGAAGCCCGACAATCCGGTAGGTCAGCGCATCGCCGTCGGCGTCCCCCCCAAGCAGTGTCACGGTTCGCGGGACATTCCTGCCGGTGGCAACACTTTGGGACGACGCCGTCGGGGCGTCATTGATGGACGTTACTGTAATCGTCACTGTTGCAGAAGCGCTGTTGACCATTCCGTCATTGGCCGCGTAGACAAAAGAATCGCCTCCGTTGTAGTTCGCGTCCGGCGTGTAGGTCAGGTTTGCGCCGCTCCCGCTCAATGTCCCGTGCAGGGGTCCGGAGAGAACCGCGAAGCTCAACGCGTCCCCGTCAACATCAGCGCCGGAAAGCGTCACTGCGACTGCTACGTCCTCGTCCGTGACGAGCGATTTTGCGTCCGCCGCCGGAGCGTCATTGACCGGCGTCACTGTGACCGTGACGGTCGCGTCCGAACTGTTTAATGCTCCGTCGCTCACCCTGTATGTGAACGTGTCCGTCCCGTTGAAATTGGCGCTCGGTTTGTAAGTCCTGCTAGATCCCGTGCCGGTAAGAATCCCATTGGCCGGCGCTGAAACTATCGTGTATGTCAGCCCGCTTCCCTCAACGTCCGATCCCAGGAGCGTTATTATCGTCTGCGCGTCTTCACTTGTTGTCGCGGTTATATTCTGCGCCGTCGGGGCGTCGTTGACGGACGCCACGGTTATCGTCACAGTTGCCTGCGGGCTGTTGACCGTCCCGTCATTGGCCACATAGACAAACGTGTCGTTGCCGTTATAGTTTGCCGACGGCGTGTAGGTCAGATTCGCGCCGGTTCCGCTCAATGTTCCGTGAAGCGGTCCGGAGATGATCGTGAAACTGAGCGCGTCCCCGTCAACATCAGCGCCGGAAAGCGTCACTGCGACTGCTACGTCCTCGTCCGTGACGAGCGATTTTGCGTCCGCCGCTGGAGCGTCATTGACCGGCGTCACCGTGATCGTGACGGTCGCGTCCGAACTGTTCAATGCCCCGTCGCTCACCCTGTATGTGAACGTGTCCGTACCGTTGAAATTTGGATTCGGGGCATAGGTCCTGCTTGCACCGGAACCAGTCAGAACGCCGTTTGTCGGTCCTGAGACTATCGTGTATGTCAGGGGGCTGCCTTCAACGTCAGAACCCGGGAGCGCGATGATCGCCTGCGCGTCCTCGCTGGTTGTAGCGGCCACGTTCTGCGCCGTGGGCGCGTCATTGACCGGTCGCACGGTAATGGTAATCGTGGCGACGTTGGACGCGTCCCTGCCGTCGAACGCGGTGAATTGCAGCGAATCAGCCCCGGAATAATCGGTGTCCGGGGTATAGAGCCAACCGAACTCAGTCGCCTCAACCGATCCGTGGATCGGCATGGTTGCGATGCTGTAGGTCAGCGGATCGTCTTCGGCGTCGGTGGCGAACGGAAACACCTCAACCGGCGTGTCCTCATTCGTAGCCGCCGTGTCATTCTGCGCCACAGGCGGATCGTTTATCGGACGGACGATGATTGAAACCGTCGCCGCAGCGCTGTCCGCCTGGCCGTCGTTGGTTTTGTATGTGAAGCTGTCGCTGCCGAAGTAGTTCGGATTCGGCGTATATGTCCGAGCCGCGCCTGAACCGCTCAGTGTTCCGCTTGCAGGCGGCGTGATGATAATGAATGCCAACGCGTCGCCGTCTACGTCCGTTCCGGTAAGCGTCACGGCAACCGCCGCGCCTTCGTCAGTACTCGCGCTGACGTTGCCCGCCGTCGGCGCGTCATTGACCGGCAGCGTCGTGATCGTCACCGTGGCCGCCGGGCTGTCAATCTTGCCGTCGTTGACGACGTAGGTGAATGTGTCCGTCCCGTTGTAGTTCAGGAAGGGGGTGTATATCCGATTCGCGCCGCTTCCGGTGAGTTCGCCATGCTGAGGTCCGTCAATGATCCGGTATGACAGAGCGTCCCCGTCAACGTCCGATCCGACCAGCGTAACCGCCATTGGGGCGTCTTCCGGCCCGCCGGCTGAGCGCTCAGACGCGGTCGGGGCGTCATTGACGGGGCTGATCGTAATGCCGACTATCGCCGCAGCGCTTGTGAAGATGCCGTCGCTGACCGTGAACCTGAAGCTGTCGCTGCCGTTGAAGTTGGGGCTGGGCGTGTATGTCCAGTTCCAGCCTGAGCCGATCAACGTCCCATGCGCCGGCATGACCGTCACGGCGCACGTGAGCGGATCGCCGTCCGCATCGCTTCCCTGAAGGACGATGGCGACGGCGGAGTCCTCCGCTGTCGCGACGCTCTGCGGCGCGGCCGTCGGGGCGTTGCCGGCGTCAACGGATATCGTCACAGTCGCCGGGGCGCTGTTGGACGTCCCGTCATTGGCAATAAAGCTGAATGTGTCCACCCCGGTATACGAACCAGCCGGCGTATAGGTCGCCTGCCCGCCTGCGATCACGACGTTTCCATGGTCGGGGGGATCGCTGATTGAAAACGTGAGGGCGTCGCCCTCGACGTCGTCCGCGTGAAGTTCAATAACCACGGCAACATCGTGGTCCGTCGCCACGCTCTGCGACTGCGCGACCGGGGGATCGTTGACCGGGTTGACCGTTATTGCGACGACAGCCTCGGCGCTATCGGTCTTGCCGTCATTGGCGATGAATCGGAATTCGTCCGGGCCGGCATAATTCGTCGCGGGGGTGTAGGTCCAGTTTGCTCCGCTGCCGGCCAGTGTCCCGTGTGCCGGTTGCGCCGAAATCCTGAAACTCAGCGCGTCGCCGTCCACGTCCCCGCCGGAAAGAATTATCGCCAGCGGGGTATCCTCGTTCACGCCCAGCGCCTGGGCGTTTGCCGCGGGCGGGTCATTCACCGGGGCTACGTTAATCGTCACGGCGACAGGAGCGCTTTCCAGCAGGCCGTCGCTGACCTTGTATGTGAAACTGTCCGCCCCCCAGTAATTCGCAGCCGGGGTATAAGTCCTGGCATCACCGCTTCCGGTGAGAGTTCCGTGCGCGGGACTGGTGACAATAATATACGTCAGCGCGTCGCCGTCGGGATCGGAACCTTGAAGCGTGACCGTAACCGGGGAATCCTCAGGCGTGCTGACCGCCTGCCCGGTGGCGACGGGCGGGTCGTTCACCGGCAGGACGGTGAGCGCGATGACGCCTTCCATACTGTCCAGAAGCCCGTCATTGGCCTTGAAGCTGATCGTGTCCGGTCCGGCGTAATTTGCCGAAGGGGTGTATGTCCAGCTCGCGCCTGCGCCCGAGAGCGTTCCATGAACGGGCTGGGCTGTTATCGTGAATGCTATGGTATCCCCGTCCACGTCCCCGCCCGTCAGCGTAATGTTCAGGGGAGTCTCTTCGCTGGTCTGAAGCGTCTGGTCGTTGACGGTCGGCGCATCGTTCAAGGCGGTAATTGCAAGAGTTACGGTCGCCGTATTGCTCCAGCCAATTCCGTCAAATGCGCGATAAGTGAAGCTGTCCGCGCCGGCGTAGTTCGCCGCGGGCGTATAGGTCCGGAAGTCCCCTTCTCCGCTGATGGTTCCGTGCGAGGGCGGCGTCACGATCTCAAAGGTCGGCGTTCCGCCGTCAATATCGGTTATTGAGAAGCTCACGCCAACCGGCGAGTCTTCATTCATGGCATAATTCAGATCCGCGGCGACAGGAAGATCGTTGACGGGAGACACCGTTATGCTTGCGGTCGCGATGGCGCTGTCCGCAAGGCCGTCATTTGCCACAAACCGGAAGCTGTCCGGGCCGTGGTAATTCGCGTGCGGCGTATAAGTCCATCCCCCCGGCCTGACGCTCAAGCTTCCATGAACGGGAGGCAGCACGATCCTGAGGCTCAGGGGGCTTCCCTCCGGATCATTCACTACTGGGGTGATCGTTACAACGGCGTCTTCTGGCGTGGTCACCGCAAGATTTTCCGCGGTCGGGGGCTGGTTTTCACTGACTGTTATTCTGACGGTTGCTGTGTTTCCGTCGGTCTGACCGTCATTGGCGACGTAAGTGAACTGGTCCGATCCATAAAAGCCGGGGGCCGGCGTATATGTCCACGTCGCTCCACCGCCGACAAGCGTTCCGTTGGCGGGCATGGCCAGGATTGAGAAAGTCAACAGATCGCCTTCGACGTCGCTTCCTTCCAGCGTAACGCCGACGGACGTTATTTCCCTCGTCGTCACATTGCGATCGAAAGTCACTGGAGCATCATTGACCGAATTGACTGTCAGCGTCACAGTCGCCGGCTCGCTTGGGACTATGCCGTCATCCACCCTGAAGGTAAATTCGTCCGGTCCAAAATAATTAGGATCAGGGGTATAGGTAAGATCGGGAGCCTTGCCTGATAACGTTCCGTGCGCCGGCTGGGTCAGAATAACGTAATTCAGATGGTCGCCGTCCGAGTCCGATCCGCCCAATTGCGTGAATATTGCGGCGTCTTCCGATGTTTCAATCGCCGCGGGATTGGCTACCGGAGTGTTGTTATAATCCCGCACGTTGATTGTAATAATTCCAAGGTTGCTGGTCTCCCCCAGTTCGTCGGTGGCAATGTAACGAATCTTGTCCTCGCCTATGAAGTCCGGATCGGGCGTATATGTCCATACATCCCCCGTCGCCGCCAGGTCGCCGTAATATCCTGACGAGATTACGCGGTATGTAAGCGCCTGCCCTTCCAGGTCAAACGAGTCCGGGGAGAACGTGACGGGGGTATTCTGCAACGCGCCAACCTTCTGGTTCGGGTTTGCCCACGGAGCTACATTCGTCACCTCGAACTCTGAATTGCCCACCGCCTTGATCCACCACGCCGCGAATTCGTCCGGGTCCGGGCCGTCGGGAAAATCGGTGTCGGCGGGAACATAGAGCTGATGTCTCAGATCGCCGTCCAACTCAAAGAAGGCGAGCAGGAAACCCGTTCCAGCGTTATCCGTGACCGTTCCGACAAACTCCTCCGTGTCATCTATGGTCCATTTGTCGCAATCGGTCGGAATTGTGCCGACAGGAGAGAGGGCGGAATCGAACAGACGGATCTCGTAACCTGACGCCCCTGCGGCGTCCATGCCGAAGCTGCCCAAGTCGTCGCAGAAGGCATCCGTCGGTTTATCGTCTCTGAGTCTCAGTTCCGGAAGGACGACCGAAGCGCTCGGGGGTTGGTCCAGAGCGGTAATATTATACAAAGACAAGGTAAGCCCGGCGGTTCCGATATCTCCGTCATCGTCGCTGACGACGGCCACGATGCCGGCGTCGCTCATAGTCCAGGCATAGGTCCCGGCGACTGGGAGCGCGAGATAGCCGATCTGGGTTATGCCGCCATCAGTGGCGAGAGCGCACAACCCGCGTTCGCCTGTTCCGGCGGCGGCAACCTCAAGGAGGAAGCGCCCTGAGTCATCAACGCGCTCCCTGGCGGAAGGTTCCACGGTATAACCCGTCACGGTTTGCTGATTCAGTTGAGAGCCAGATCTGTCATAAGTCGTGAATATGAAGTCATTTGGAGCGGCGTCGGTTGAATGAATCCTACCGATGATCCCCCCGCCGGAAATGTTCCAGAAGTGTCTTGGCGCGGATGTGGCCGGGAGCGTGATGACGACCGGCGCGGAGCCGCCATCGGGGAAAAACATCAGCTCCGCCGGGCCGGGAATCGCTTTGGTCTCGATAAGGAATCCGCCGTCATCATCCGCCGCCATCCGCGGCTGGTTGAGCTTGTGCGACGTCAGGTCAATCCTGCCCCAATCCGCCTTGCCGATTTCAGAATAATGCTGGAATTCAACCAGCTTGTTCGTCGAATTATAATAAGCCGTCGCAAAGGTTCCGTCGTCTGAGTATGCCATCGAACTCTGGAATGTTTTTGAGAAGTCCAGGTCGGAATCGAAAATCCAGGACAACAGAATCCGCTGCTCAAGTTTCTCAAGTTCGATCCGGCTCATTATCGTTTTTCTCCCTTTGGAAAGGATTGGTGGCAGAACCCAAGCGCGTCATCGTAAAGAACAACGCCCCTCAATGTTTCATATTCTATCGCACTAGTGAACTATCGCAAAACGAAAAGGCGTCGCCCGGATTTCTCCGGACGACGCCTTTGTTTCCGACCAGCGTCTAGGAGGGGCTAGATTCCGCCCTTGACCTCGACGTTGTTGATGATGATGTCTATGCCGAAGTAGACCTCGCGGCCCACCCGCAGGACATCATACTGCTGCGCGGCAATGCTCCAGTTGACTGCTCCGGCTGTGCCCAACTGATTGCCGACGTAGACGACTCCGACCTTCGCCGTCCCGTCAAAGGCCGGCGCGGGTTTGGCCAGCGGCGTCTCGCCGTCCGAGGCGAACGGGGAGACCATGCCCGGATCGTTCCACACGCCGGCCAGGATGTTGCTGCTCTCGATCTTCTGGCCAACGATGACCGTTCCGATGCTGACGGCCTTGTCCGGATCCGGAACTGCTCGAACGCCGACGCCGATATCCGTTGCGATCATCTTGTCAAGGACGCGGACGGTCTTGATTCCGCGATTGGCGATGATCGTCGGACGCGCCGAGCCGGATTTCTGCGTGTTGGCCGCGTAGAAGAGATCCAGCGTGCCGTCGGAGTCGAAGCTGCCCATGAACGCCTTGCCGGCGTAGAGGGAGCCGCTCACGGCGCTGGCGTCGCCGGTCATGATCGAACTACGGACGTTGTTGTAGACGGAGCCGATCCAGCCGAAGCCTTCCTTGGCGTAGTAACTTCCACGAACTTCACCACTTACAGCGATGACGAAGTCCGCGCGCCCGTCCATTGTCATATTGGACGTTGCGCCGCCCATGTTGCCCATCGAGTAGGCGACGAACAGGTTGGCTCCCGTGCCCAGCAGGCGCACGTCGCCGGTCAGGTCGCCGTATCCGCTCAGGCCGGAGATGATGTACTTCGCCCCGGTCTGGGCCACGACGTCGCCGGAGATGTGCTTGTAACTGCTCAGGGACATTATGTTGCCCTGAACAGCCAGCGCGCCGGTCAGGTCGTCAACCGAGCCGTCCATGTCAATGTCAGCCCGCAGGGCGTATGTGCCGCTGTATGGGGTCGGGTAATCGAAGACCGCTCCGTTGAGGTTGATGCCGTCCAGATTCTGAGTCAGCGCCGCCTTGCCGATGTTCCCGTTGGCGACGACTGCCGAGACTCCCTGAACGCCGCTGCCGACACAGCCAACGTAGGTCAGGTTGCCGTCAACAATCAGGCCCAGGCCCGTGAAGTCCCCGCGCAGGATCGCGATCACGCCGCGATACTCATGGGCGGATGGATCGTACGGGAGCAGGATGACCTCGTTCTTTGGATCGTAGGGGTTGTAGCCGGGACCGTAGTCTCCCCTGATGTCCGTCTTGGTCATGTCTCCGTTATCGCCGTCCTTGTCAATAATCCAGACGGTGTTACCGTAGATGACCGTGGCGCCGACCAGGACGTAATTGGGCGGCGGGGGAGCGTCAGCCGAACCGTTCAGGTTCAACACGTAGGTGTTGTCCCCGCGCAGGTCGGTGTCAATCTCGATGGTTCCGTTGTAGGCTCCCGCCAGCGCAGGATTGAACGTGACTGTTATTGTCGCCACGTCCCCGACGGAGAGGTTCACGTCGTCCACGCTGAAGGTGTAAGCGGGATTGCTGGTCGTAATCGCGCCGAGGCTGAAGGCGCGGGTTCCACTGTTAGTGATCGTGAAGGTCTGCGACGTCGTCGCGCCCTCAAGCACGGAACCGAACTGAAGCAGGTAATCATTGAGAACGCCGGAAGATTCCTGCACGGCCCTGCCGACGTTGACGGTCACTGTTCCGGCCGCCCCGTAGGTCGTTCCGTCGAAGGCGATCACCTGGAAGGTGTCGGTTCCGATGAAGCGGGTGTTCGGGGTGTAGATGACCTCGTTCGCGCCGCTCATGCTGGCTACGCCGTGACCCGGCTGGCTGAGGACCTGGAAGGTCAGCGAATCGTCCTCAACGTCGAAACCGTCAACCGTCAGCACCAGGGGAATGCCTTCGGCCGTGACGTTGAACGGCGAATCGTTCGTTGTCGGGGCGTCGTTGATGTTGTTGACTGTGATGTCAACCGTCCCGAAGTTGCCCAGGTCGCGCCCGTCCTCGGCGATGAAGGTGAAGACGTCATTGCCGGAGAATTCCGCGCCGGGCGTGTAGGTTACGACCCAGTTGCCGTCGCCGTCCTGGATGGGGCCGACAAGCGTCCCATGCTCGGGCAGCTCGGCAATGTTGTAGGCGATCGGATCGCCGTCCGGATCAACCGCGCTGAGGATGATGTCAATCGAGACGTCCTCGTCCGTCGTGACGAACTGGTTGACCGGGATGGGGGCGATGTTGGCGCGCACGAAGGTGACGCGGACTTCAATGTCCTTTACCTCCTCCGGGATTCCCAGCCAGTCGAGAATCGTGTCAGAGATGAGGAAGTCGAGGGTGTATGTTCCCTCTTCCATGTCAACGTCGAAGCCCCAGCCCGTGCTGGTCAGCAGGTCAACAATCTCAAACGCGCTGTTGTTGGCGAAGTTCATCCCGGTCGGGATCGGAAGTCCGCCGACGAGATTGATCGTCGTGTCAATCGTGAAGATTGTCTCGCCGTTGATGGTCAGCGTGGCGTCTATCGGTTGCTCGCCGAAGGACGTGATGACGCCGCCTTCGTTGAGGATGCCGATGACGGTGATGCCGTCAACGACGATGTCAACGGCGAAGTTGCCCCAGTCGTCGGCAACCACGATTGAGCCGCCTTCCGGCATGGAGAGGTCGGTTTCCTCGAAGTCGCTGGTTGGTCCGCCGGCCAGATCGGAAATGTCGTAAGTTTCAAAGCGCAGGCCGTTCGGGACTTCCTGAATCAGGCCCAGTGTTCCGTTATCGGAGAGGTTCCAGTCGTAGCGGACGCCGGTCGGCATGACAAGCGTTCCGTCAACGGCCACGCCTCCGGTCGCGCTGATGGCGACGATCTGCGCCGGAGCGCCGACGACAACCGTGCTGACCATCTCAGCCGCGAAGAAACCCTGATCGTCAAGATCGCGCTCATCAAGGCCGCCGGCAAGCGCCATGTTCGGGACAAGCGTCGTTCCGAGTGAATTCCCGTCCAGATCGAAGGCTTCGAACGCCACTCCGCCGGGCGTGTCGGTCCAGACGCCGATGATGCCATTGCCGGACAGACGCCAGCTTGCGCCGGCGCTGATGGGCAGGATGTCAACGCTGTTGTCGTTCTCGACGATGACCAGGACGCTTGAGCCGTCCGCGACGGTCAGGGCTTCGGCGACGTAATTGCCCGCGTCGTCGCCTTCCAGCCGGTCAGGTCCCTGAAGAACGCCGGGAACCACGACCGTCGCAAGCCTTTCCATCGTCATGATGTCCCAGCGCGCGAAGACGGCTTCGTTCACGTAGTCGTCGCCGCGGAAGAACCCGCCCAGAGTCTGATCGTCAGCCATGACGAAGACGCCGGTTGATGGCAGGTTGACATGGATGTCGCCGTCTTCCATGCGCTCCCAATCCGGAACCCCGCCGCCGACGGTGACTTCGATGTCGGTGGAGAGGTCCATCAGATCGAATTCGCCCTCGAAGATTTCCGGCAGTTCAAAGTGATAGCCCGTGGTCATCACGCCGTCTATGACCTTGAAGACGGGGTTGTCACCCATGTTCCAGCCTTCCGGCAGGGCCATGACGCCGGAAACGTCAAAGTCCGTATCAAGGTCTTCGGCGTTGAACTCAAGGAATCCGACCTCCTGCCCCATGAACGTCCGGGACTCGCCGGTCGGGTTGAAGAGCAGAACGACGGTCTGATCCTCGAAGACAACGTCAATTATGTAATGGCCGAAGTCGTCTGCGATGATGGTGGATCCGCCTGCGGGCATTTCAAAGCCGGGGCCTGGGGCCTGCGCCGTCTCGCCCGCAGCCAGCGCTGTAACGTCGTAGGTGAGGAGTTGAACGCCGTCAATTGCCGTAAGGTCATCCGGGAACAGGTCCTGGAACTCTTCGGGTATGAGGTCGCGCCAGTCAGGCGGAAGGACTCCGCCGGGCAGAAGGTCTTCGTCCGGAACGATCTCAACCGGCTCGAATGTCTTTTCCCTGAGCAGGCCGAGCGAACCGTCATCGGACAGGTCCCAGTCATAGAGGTCGCCCGAAGGCAGGTCCAGTGAGCCTATGAAGCCGACTCCGCCGTCCGTCTTGATTGCGACCAACTGGTTTGGCCCGCCGCCGTTCTGTGCCACTTCCGCCAGGAAGTTGCCGTTGTTGTCGGAATCGCGCTCGTCAAGGCCGCCCGCCAGCGTCTTGCCGGCCACGACGACCGTTCCGAGGGAATTGGCATCAAGATCGAAGGCCTGGAAGACCACCCCGCCGGGGGAGTTCGACCAGACGCCGATGACCCCATGGCCGGCCACGCGCCATGAAGCGCCGACCGCCAGGGGCATGATGTCAACGTCGCCGTTTGATTCGACGATGACCAACTGCGGGGAGCCGTCCGCCGTTGAGACCGCCTGCATCACGTAATTGCCGTCGTCGTCGCCCTCGATGTGGGTCGGTCCGACCACGACACCGGGGACGCTGATGGCTTGGAGAGTCTCCAGTGTGGTTGCGTCATGCTGCCCGAAAAGAATTTCGCCGGGATTCTCCCCCTCGTAAAGAACACCGAGGGTCTCGTTGTCCGCGAGCACCATGGTGGCCTGGGTCGGAACTGAGAAAAGGACCTCGTCATCCACCGTCAGGGTGGCCCAGCCGCCCAGCATGATCCTTGGCTCAAGAACCTCAGGCGCGTTCACCTTGACCGACTGCTTCCTTGTTTTCATGCAATGGCCTCCAGGAGCCGGAAAAATGAGATCGGCTCTTTCGTCAGGGACAAACAATTATGTCGTCTGGCGAATTTAATGCTGACTCTCATGGCGGGCCGCGCTCTACGGCCCCTTATGGAAAAACGCAAGTCTACTATACCACTTTGAGATGACCGGTCAAGGAAAAATCGCCCCATTTCAGGTTGCTGACGCTACCCTGCGCGGCCCGGTAAAAACCTTGTCAGTATCTCCCCGGCGTTTCCGCAACTCACGGCTTGTTCCCTGCCTGCATAATTTAAGTGATGGAGGCCGCGCCGCGCAGGCTCAATCGCTGCGCCAGATGGCACGCGCAATGGCGATCCGGGGATATCTCCCTCAGCAAGGGACGCTCCACGCGGCAAAGGTCCTCGCAGTAGCGGCATCGCGGATGGAAGGCGCAACCCGGCGGCAGGTTGGAAGGATCGGCAACCTCCCCCTGGAGGAGAATCCGTTCCCCCGCCGCGCCGGGAACTGGCTTGGGGACCGCGCTCAGCAGCGCTTCGGCATATGGATGAAGCGGCTCACGGAAAAGATCGGCGGTCCGGGCCGTCTCGACAAGGCGTCCGGCATACATCACAGCTACCCGGTTGCTTATGTTCTCGACCACGGACAGATCGTGGGCAATGAAGAGGTACGTCAGCCCGAACTGCTCCTGAAGGTCCTTCAGCAGGTTGATGATCTGCGCCTGGACGGAGACGTCCAGGGCGGAGACCGGTTCGTCACATACGATGAGCTTCGGGTTCAATGCCAGCGCCCGCGCAATGCCAATGCGCTGGCGCTGCCCGCCGCTGAAGGCGTGCGGATAACGCCGCAGGAATTCGACCTTCAGCCCCATCGCTTCTGTGAGCGTCCGGACGCGGTCCTCCACTTCCCGCCGTCCTCCCAGTCCCTGCGCGCGGAGCGGTTCCGCAATGATGTCATACACTGTCATGCGCGGATTGAGCGAAGCGAACGGGTCCTGGAGGATGATCTGCATGTTTTTTCTGAAAGTCCGCAATTCCTCGCCTTCCAGGGCGGACAGATCAACGTTACGGTCGCCGAGACGGAAGAACATCTCCCCGCTCGTTTTCTCAATCAGTCTCAGGATGATCCGCCCGGTTGTCGTCTTGCCGCAGCCGCTCTCCCCGACCAGGCCGAGGGTTTCCCCCTCTCCGACGTGGAAGCTCACGTCGTCAACCGCCCGAATCAGGCCGTCGGTCCGCCGCATCAACCCCCTCTTTATGGGGAAGAATCTGGTCAGGCCGGTCACTTTCAGGAGCGGTTCACTCATTGCTGCGCCCCTGCCTTCCCGCTGGATTGGCCTGCCGGAGTCCTTCTGTCATAAAGGTGGCAGGCGACGTGGTGCCCCGGCTCAATCTCGGTCAGGCCGGGCGGCGGGTTGCGGTCACAGGCGCCCTGGATCATCCGGTCGCATCGCGGATGGAAGGGACACCCCGGCAGGACGGTGAACGGGTCGGGAACGGAGCCTGGGATGGACGCCAGCCGCTCCAGATTTCCCTTGCCTATGCGCGGGATTGAGCGCAGCAAGCCCAGAGTATACGGGTGTTTGGGACAATCGAAGATGTTCTTTACCATCGCCTGCTCGACTATCCTGCCCAGGTACATGACCGCAACCTCGTCCGCGGTTTCCGCGATCACGCCGAGGTCGTGCGTGATCATCATGACCGCCATGCCCAGTTCCTTCTGAAGCTTTTCCACGAGGTTGAGAATCTGCGCCTGGATGGTGACGTCAAGAGCGGTCGTCGGTTCGTCGGCTATCAGGAGTCTGGGCCGGCAGGACAGGGCTTTGGCTATCATGCTGCGCTGTCTGAGGCCGCCGGAGAGTTCGTGCGGATAGGAATCCACCCTGGTCTGGGCGTTGGGGACCCCGCATAGGCGCAACATCTCGATGGCGCGATCACGCGCCTCCCGCCGGGAGACTTTCTGATGAAGCCGCACGCTCTCGGCGATCTGGTTGCCGACGGTATGCACCGGGGAGAGAGAGGTCATCGGCTCCTGGAAGATCATGGCGATTTCGGCGCCGCGTATCTGCTGAATGCGTCTGCCCTTCGGGTTCAGGGCGGCGATCTCGCAAGGCTCTCCGTCAGGCTCGCGCGGGGCGAGGCGGACGGAGCCGCTCACGATCTCGCCGCCGGGGGGAAGTATGAGCATCATGGTCCGTGCCATGATCGTCTTGCCGCATCCGCTCTCGCCGACGACGCCGATCGTCCGGTTGGGCGCGATGTCAAGGCTCACGCCGTTGACGGCGCGCACGGTTCCCTCCTTCAGGTTGAACCGGACGAACAGGTCTCTTATTTCGACGAGGTTTTCCATCTGGGGGGTTAATGGCTGTACGGATCGGCGGCGTCGCGCAGTCCGTCGCCCATGAAATTGAAGAGCAATACCGTCACGATGACAAACGCGCCGGGCCACAACAGCCACGGGTAAAGGTTAATCGCGCGCAAGTTCATGGCGTCCTGCAGCAGGACACCCCAGCTTATCGTCGGGGGGCGCAGGCCGAGACGCAGGAAGCTGAGCGATGTTTCGGCAAGGATCATGCCCGGCACGGCCAGCGTTACGGTGACGATCAGGTGGCTTGCAAAGCCGGGAATGAGATGCCGCACGAGGATCGAAAACTCCTTGACCCCGGCGACCTTCGCCGCCATGACGTAATCCTCCTCCCGCAAGGCCAGTATCTTCCCGCGCACAACGCGCGCCAGCCCGGTCCAGTTGATGCAGGCCAGTATCACCGTCATGCAGAAGTAGACCCGGACCTGCGACCACGTCGCCGGCATCGCGGCGGAGAGCGCAAGCCACAGCGGGATGGAGGGGAAGGACATCAATATCTCTATGAATCGCTGAATGATCGTGTCAACCATGCCGCCGAGGTAACCGGATACGCCGCCTATCAGCGTGCCCATGACCAGGCTCAGGAAGACCCCGACCAGTCCGACGGACAGGGAAATCCGGCTACCGGTCACGATGCGGCTGAAGACGTCCCGCCCCAGCCTGTCGGCCCCCATCAGATACAGCCTTTCGCCGTTGTCCAAGGCGATGAGGTGTCGCCGAGCCGGGAGCAAGCCCCATATCTTATAGGTGTCTCCCGCCGCGAACAGACGCACCGGCAGCGGGCGGCTCGAGTCTTCGGAATAAGCGAGCTTGCCGGTTTCCTCGCTGAAATGCTGAATGAGGGGATAGACGAATGGCCTGCGCAACCCACCTTGGTGAAAAACGTGTATGCTCTGCGGGGGGCAGTAGCTTAACTCCGCGCAACGCTTTCGGGGATCGCTCGGCGAGAAGAACTCGCAGAATACCGCGACAAGATACAGAGTGATCAGGGCGAACAGGGAAACGAGGGCCAGCCGGTGGTCGCAGAACTTCCACCACATCAGCCGCCATTGCGAGGCGATGTAGACGCGCTCCCCGGCATTCCCGTCCGCGACAGCGGGCGCCGGTTCCTGCGTTATCGCCGATTCGGGCAATGGGGGTTGAGTCGTCATGATCCGCGCCTCTCGAAACGAATACGGGGATCAACCCACGCAAGCAGAATGTCTGAGATGAGCGTGCCGATGACGGTCAGCGCGCTGAGTAGCATGACGAACGATCCGGCCAGGTACATGTCCTGGTCCATCAGCGCGTCCAGGAGCAGCGGGCCGGTTATGGGCAGGCTGAGCACTACGGCGACGATAACGCTGCCGGAGACTATTCCGGGAAGCATCCACCCTATGGTGCTTACGACGGGGTTCACGGCGACGCGGACGGGGTATTTCAGCAGAAGCCGCCACTCGCTCAGCCCGCCCGCCCGCGCCGTGACGACGTATGGCATTTCAAGCTGATCCAGCAGATTCGCCCGCACTGTGCGGATCAGGCCGGCCGTCCCGCCTACGCCGAGGACGATGACGGGAATCCATATATGCTTCAACAGATCAACGATCCTCCCCCATGACCAGGGGGCGTTTATATAGTCGTCCGAGAAGAGACCGCCGACGCTAACGCCGAGGCGCTCCTGCGCGAAATTCATCAGCACCAGGGCGATCATGAAACTTGGTGTTGCCATGCCGATGAACCCGATGAATGTGAAGAAATAATCAGCAGGCGTATATTTATGCGTCGCTGAGTAGATTCCGATGGGGATCGCGATGATCCACGTGAAGAAGATTGTGCATAACGAAATCACCACTGTAAGCCCCAGACGTTCCCAAATAAGCTCCTTTACCGGCCTGTTCATCGAGAACGACTGCCCGAAATCGCCCTTCACAACCCCGCTTATCCAACGCCAGTATTGGACGTGCATGGGCTGGTCCAGGCCGTACCTGGCCTTCAGGGAGGCGATGACCGCCTCATCCCGCGTCTCGCCGGTCTGTTCAAGATTGGCCATGTAGGAGGTCAGGTAATCGCCCGGCGGGAGCTGTATGATCGCGAAGGATATGATTGAGATCACAAACAGCGTCGGGATCATAATCAGGAGTCTGCGGATTATGAAGGTTATCATTTTTCCCCGCCTTTGGCTTCACGCCCGTATTCGTCATCAATGTAGAATTGCTCGATCCCGATGTATCCAGGCGTGAGCACGCGGTAGTCGTGAATTATGTGTTCCGGGACGTTCCTGAAGCGATTGGAGACGATGGCAAGGTTCTCTTCCTTGCAGATTCCGATCACGTAGCATTCATCGGCCCACTGGCGCAGAATCGCCTGTCCGAGTTCGAGTTTGCGCGCGTCGTTCCCTACCGTGGAATAAAGTTCCTTATACCAGTCCACAAGGCGCTGGAACTCCGGGGGCGGCTTTACGCCAAGCTTGTCCTTGCCTTCGGTGGCGATATAGCGCCCATAGAGCGGGGCGTGGTAGCTTGCGCTGCTCCACGGGACATACCAGAGCGGGTCAACCGACCAGTGCATTCCGGCTATGCAGTACGCCCAGAAATCGCTGTTCCCGTTGCATACCTGAAGCCTGCTCAGCGCCGCCGACTCGATGGTGACGACGAAGTCCAGCCCGACCTCCCTGAAGTAGTCCGCCAGAAGCTGCCAGAGATCGCCGGGCGTGCCGGTCTCGGATGGAAATACGTGCATGATCTGGCGGAAGGGAGTTCCGTCCGGCATGGTTCTCATCCCGCCGCCTTTACGCTTTAATCCGACCTGATCCAGAAGTTCCTCCGCCAATTTGGGATCATATTCAAGGTACTTCTTCTCGAATTCCGGAAGGTAATACGGGTCCTGGGGCGAGGCCACTGCGCGGGAGGCGACGGCCCTGTTGGCGTAGAGAAGAAATATCAGCTCCTTACGGTTCACCGCATGGGAAAGCGCCACGCGGAACCGACGGTCCTGAAGGATGGGGCGCAATGCCGGGTCCTTGCTGTATTGATTGACGTAGAGCGCAACGGTCGTGGGACTAACGTCGCGCAAGACACGATAGTTGCGCCTCTGGCTGTTCTCCATGAACAGTGGGAAGTTGGCCGAATCAATGCGGCGGTCCTGGAAATCAGCCTCCCCCGCCATGGCCTTCAGCGTGATGATCTCGCCGTTCTGCAGGTCCTTGAAGGCTATCTGATCAATGTAGGGCAGTTGATTGCCCTCGGGGTCAACCTTCCAGTAATAAGGATTGCGTTCCGCTATGAGCAGCGGCGCGGGCGGCTGGGTCTTGAGTTTGAACGCCTTCCACGTCGGCAGTTCGGCATTATCGTTCAGATCCGCCATGCGGCCGTAAAGCTGATACCAGTAGTCCAGCTCCATGGACTTCGCCTTCGCGTTTATGGCCGCCATGTCACCGTACTTTGGATGGAACTGCTTGAGATAGTGCTTCGGAGCAATAATATTGCCCTGAAAGGCCAGCGTTTCCAGGAAGATGCCGTACGGCGCGGCGAAGGTGAATTCGATGGTCCAGGGATCAGGCGCGGCGACGGCGGGGATTTCCCCCCCCACCTTCAACCATGAGGGGAAGACCGGGGAAAGATCCGTGTTCGATATAACGTCCTCGAACCAGAACATGAAGTCCTCGGACGTGACCGGTTGCCCGTCCGACCACTTCATGCCCTTGCGAAGCTTGAAGGAGTAGGTTCGTCCGCCATCGCGTATGTCCCAGCTTTCAGCGAATCCGGGGATGACCTTCCTGCCGGAGCTGTCCCAGCGGACAATCGGTTCGTATCCCAGGCGCGACGTAAAGGCAACGTCCGCCGAACCTTTGGCCAGGCGCCTCCACGTGCCGCCATATTTGCCGATTCTCTCGACCGGCGCCACAACGGCTGGATTTTCCGGGAGGCGATCCTCAACCGGGGGGAGCTGCCCCGCAGCGACGCGCTTGGCAAGCATGGGGGCTTCGCCGCGCTTTCCCGCGGCCAGAACCGGGGCGGAAGACTGCGCAAGGATAAGAAGGAAGGCCGCGATAAAAAGACGAATCGTCGCTGGACGGGGAGGGGAGGATTTCAACTGGATTACTGAATACAATCGCGCGACGCAAGATAAAATGGCGGGAAAGGCAGAGGATTCAACGCTCGCCGGGGATATCCTGCCCGGCGTATGCGCTCTCCCCAGACGAAGAACTTGAAACCGGCGTAAGGTATTTATTGTCAATATATTGGAACAAGAATTCAACTTAAGGGAAAGTTTGGCACCCCTAATGGGATTTGAACCCATGTTACCGGAATGAGAATCCGGTGTCCTGGACCGGGCTAGACGATAGGGGCGCCGGTCCACTGTTAAGTTGCAATCTTCCGCGCGCAAGTGGCTGAGGATCTTGGATTCGAACCAAGATTACCTGATCCAGAGTCAGGCGTGCTACCGTTGCACTAATCCTCAGCAATTGCAGCCTATTTTTGGATTATTGTTGCTGTCGCGCGGTTGTGTCAAGCGAATTTCGGAGGCCTGCGCGGTGCGGCGAATCGCATGGCCTGAATCAACCGCCCTTCCATCCCGGGCTTGCCAGGACGATGGAAGTCTCGATCTGCCTATCCGGGATTTTCCAATACCTTCTGAGAAGGCGTTCGGTCTCCGCCCGGCTGATCGCGCGGTAGCCGTTCTTTTCATAAAAGCGCACCGCCCACGTCGCGGCGGTCCAGGTTCCTATCAGGATCGGCTTTTCGGTCATCTGTTCGAGTTTTCGCAGGAGCATGGTCCCGATCCCGCCCTGGCGATTGGCCGTCCTGACGTAGGCGTGGCGGATAAGGTCAACGTCTCCCCTGTTCTGGATGCCCATTATTCCGAGGAGGCGTCCGTCGGTTTCATAGCCCCAGAATTCCACCCCGTCCGCGATCTCATTGCGCAGTTCGTCAAGCGGCATGTAAGGCTCATGCCAGCGGTCGGCGGGGATGATGCCCTTGTATGCGACTGCGGCGTCGTTGATGATTTCATACATGGCCGGCAGGTCTTGGGCGACGCATTTGCGGATCATTAGTCCTGCTTCCGGGAAATTCCTGACTCTAGGATTCCATTATCTATATTTAAAATGTTTATTTGAATCCTTACGCCCAATCAAACACAACTCCCAGCAACTCCTGCGGATTATCCCTGAGCCGCTCGTAGATTCCCGGCGCCTCATCAATCGGGACGGAATCGAAGATGACCGGGCCGACGCGGATGTCCCCCCGCCGCATGAAGTGCGTCAGCACGCGAAGGTCGTCCAGGCTGAAGTGGCAGGAGACCTCGATCGAGGCCTCGCACATGTGCAGCAGCGACCAGTGAAACACCGCCTCCGAGCGCACGGCCAGCGCGCAGACCGCGCCATGCGGGGCGAGCAGTCCGTTGCGGAAAACATCCAGGAAGAGCGCCTGCTGCCCGCAGCCGTCAATGATGCGGTCGTAAGGCCCGCCCTTCTTCAGCGCGTCAAGGAATCCGGGATCGTTCGCGTTGAGCGCAACGTCGGCGCCGGTCTCACGCGCGACTTCGAGCCTGCGCCGGTTCACGTCGCTGACCGTGACGCGCGCGCCGCAGCAGCGCGCAGCCTGCGCAGCGAAGTGCCCTATCAGCCCGACGCCGGCGACCCAGACATTCTGCCCCGGGGCGACGCGGCATCGCCTGACCCCGCGCATGGCAACGCCCGCCACGCCAAGCAGAGCGCAATGCTTGGGGTCCAGGTCCCCCGGAAGCGGGAAGCAGAGATGCGAACCATTGGAGTTTGGATCGGCGTTGGAGAGATCAACCACATGCCACGCGCGATGGCCGACGTACTGGCCGTAGAAGACCGTGTCGCCCGGCTTGAAGATATTAACCCACGGCCCGACGGCCTCGACGCGGCAGACGTGCTGATAGCCGTGGCGTCCGGGGAAATGCTTCCAACCGTGCTCGGCCATGAGGGCATGGCGCTCAGTGCCGTTTGTTATGCCGGAGTAGAGCGTCCGAAGAAGGACCTGATTGTCAACCGGTTGCGGCGGTTCGCCGATATCGCAGAACCGCATGACCCCTTTTTCAGCGTATTCGATGCCGATCTTGCGCATGTGAAGCCTCCTTCGGGCAGGGGGCGCGAAATGACGCGCCCCGCGCGATTTATGCTGTCAGGATAGTCAGCCGACGGAAGCGATTCAAGGCGCATTAATACGGAACTTCCCCCCGGCTGAGCGACTGGCGCGGGGGGCGCAGGCGATTGTATAATCCGCAAATGCTTGACGGTTCGACAACTGCGGCAGCGGAAGCCACCGGCGGGACGGGAAACCTCCCATCCATCCGCGTCGTCATTCCCGTCCGCAATGCGGAAACCACGCTCAGAGCCTGCCTCCGGTCGGTCATTGAGTGCGACTATCCGCGCAAATCGGTATGGGTTGTAAATGACGGAAGCGACGACGCGACAGCGACGATACTCGGGGAGTTTCCCGAAATCAAAGTCCTGCATGTGAAAGCGATTGGGGCTTCCGCCGCAAGGAACCTGGCGATCTCGTCCGCCGATGAGGACATCATCGCTTTCACGGACTCCGACTGCGTGGTCAGGCGCGACTGGTTGCGGGAGCTGGTCGCCTGCCTCATGGAGACGGGCGTGACCGGAGCGGGCGGGCCGCAGCTTCCCGTGCAGGAGCAGCCCATCTTCGCGCGCCGGCTTCACGCCTTCCTGGCCGCTATATGCTTCGTCGGGGATTACATGCGCGTGGGGCACGGCAAGCATCCGGTTCAGCATATTCCCAGTTGCAACGCTGCGTACTGGCGAAGGGCCGTTCAGTCCATCGGGGGATTCAGGCCGGGGCTGTTTCCCGGCGAGGATATGGACCTTGACCGGAGGCTCGTTCTGGCCGGGCACAGGATCATTTACACGCCGGCGGCGGTGGTCTGCCATCATCGGGCGGAGACGATGGGGGAATACGTGCGCATGTCGGTTGGCTACGGACTGGCGCAGGGATATCTCGTCCGGATTCACGGTCCTTTCCGGATGCTCCATGTTCTTCCGGCGATTGCGGCGATCGGGGGTTTGGGATGGGCGTGGCTCATGGCCGCGTCTCCGGCGATCGGGATCGCCGTCGCGTTGGCGGCAGCGCTGATGATCCTGTCATTTCTAGCGGGGCGGGTTCATCCCCCGCTGGATATCGGCTGGCTGATGCTCCTGCTGTTGATAACCGTTCCGACGTGGAATGCGGGTTTTCTGTTGGGGCTTGTGGTGGGATTCCGCAACCCCGTGACGGGAAGCGGCTGGGGCAACGCTGAGAATGAAGATACTGCACATCAACGCCCTTGATTCGCGCTATGGGTGCTCGATACGGGCGCGGGCGATACGGGACGCTTTCCGCGCCGCCGGGCATTGCGCGCATTACGCCGAACCCAACTGCGGCGATCCCAGGCAGGCCGAGACCACTTTTCAATCCGGCGATAATGTTTCAGGCTGGGCAAAGGTTGCGCGGCGATTCGCGCAACTGGCCCGTGAGGAATCCTTCGACGCGCTGTTCGTCTCAAAGCCGATCCTGCCGACCCTTCCGGCGATGATCGCCGCAGGGCGAAGGGGCGCCGCCGTTCTGCTTGATTGCGACGATCTGGATTACGAGTTCCAGTCGAGCGCGCCGCGCAGGCTGGCAGCGCTGGCCGCGTTCAGGCAGGGATGCCGCGCGGCGGACGCAATCCTCACCCACAATCGCCGTCTGGCGGGGATCATCAAAGAGTCAACGGGGAAGCAGGCCGTAATAATCCCGCAGGGCGTGGATGCCGCGCTCTTCGATCCGGCGGGGTTCGATCGGGAGGCCGTCAGGGAGAAGCTGGGACTTGGCGGGAAGAAGGTTCTGGGTCTGGTCGCAACCATGACCACGGGTGGCGCGAGGGCGTTTCCGGAATTGCTGGAAGCCGTCGCCGCGCCATTGAAAGAATCCGAAAACGGCATGCTCCTCGTTGTCGGAGGCGGGCCGTTGCTGGAGGAAATGCGCCGGATGGCGAAGCAGAAGCTTGGCGACGTCGCGCGATTCGCCGGGCGGGTCGCCCATGAAGACGTCCCGCAATACGTCGCTGCGATGGATGTCGGGTTGCTCTACATGCTCGACGACGATGCGGACGCGGCGCGCTCCTCAATGAAACTTCTTGAGTACCTGGCGATGGGAACGCCCGTGGCGGCCAGACTTGTCGGACACGCGGCGGAGGATTTTGCGGGGATGTGCGCGACGGCGTCCGATGGGGAGGATTTCGCGCGGGTCTGCATTGATTGCCTGAGAGACCCGCCGCAACGCGGATTACATTCATACGCGATTCGCCGCGATCGCTCATGGGCGGCGCTGACTCCGATGCTTAACGATGCGCTATTGAAGGCGGTTGACGCCCGGGACCGCCGCATTCGGAAGAAATGAACAGAGCGCGACAGGACATAGGCGGATTGCTGCGACTCAGGCTAAGCCCTGACGCGCTGGGCGGAGTTCTGATCTTTGTGACGGATCGCTGCAATGCGCGCTGCGCGCCGTGCTTTTACTGGCGCAACCTTGAGAATCCCGCGCCGGAGATGGGCATCGAGGATTATCGCCGGATGGCCGGCGGACTCGGCAAGGTTCACAAGCTGATGCTCTCCGGCGGGGAGCCTTTTCTGCGCGATGATCTGGCCGATGTAGCCGGGGCGTTGATGCGCGGAAGCGGCGCGTCGCGAATGGACATCGCCACTAACGGCACGCTCCCGGAAAGAATTTTCGACACCGCGCGGATCCTGTGCGCGTCGTTCCCGGACCGTGAATTCAGCATCTCTGTGTCCGTGGACGGGCCGAGGGACATCCACAACCGCATCAGGGGCGCGGACTGTCATAACACCGCGATTGAGAGCCTTGACAGGCTGATTAAATTGTCGGATGAAACGCCGAATCTCCTGCCCGGCGCGATTCTAACGTTGTCCAGACTGAATGAAGCGTCAGCGATTGCCACACTGATGGAATTGCGTAAGAATGGAGTCCCGCATGTCGAAGTCAGCGTTGCCCGGGGAACCGGGCGCGGCGATGACCAGCTTGCGCCCGATCCGGAAACGACCGGGGAGGTCTTCGCCTTCCTCAACTGTGAGGGACGAAGCCGATGGCAGAGCGGATCAGGCGCGGCGCTGGCGCGATACAGGCGGAAAACTCAGCTTGCCTTGCTGGAGGGTAGAACGGTCCGTCTGAAGTGCTGCGCGGCGCGGCGTTTCGTAGCCGTCATGCCCTCCGCAGACGTCTTTCCATGCCCGGGGTTTTCTGAGAGACTTGGCAACCTGCGCGAGAGCGGATGGGACATGCGGGCGATACTGGAATCAGGGAAGGCCGGCAGGATCAGGGATCAAATCCGCGCCGGAGCGTGCAAATGCACACTTGAATGCGCGATGGACTGGAGCGTTTTCTACGACTGGCGCGCCGACGCGGCTGTGATCGGCGGGGCTTGAAAACCTGAACCAATGAAGAGCAAGGGCACACGCGGAGGCGGACGTTCAAAGCTGGCGCTGACGGCCGACATGGCCGGATCCGCCGCCCGCCTGCACCTTGGCAGGCTGGGAGTTCGCTTCGCGCCCTTCAGCCTCGTCTGGTACGTCACGTGGCAATGCAACTGCCGCTGCGCGCATTGCCACTGGGGGCGGCGCGACGCCGATTACGCGGAGGCTGCCGCGCAGGAAATGACCGCCGCGCGGTGTCTGGATGTCCTGCGCGAGGCCGTGTCGCTGGGGTTGCGGCACGTTGCGTTCAGCGGGGGGGAGGCTCTGCTCAAGGACGGGATGTTCGACCTGCTGGCCGGGGCGAAGTCGCTGGGGCTGGCGACGGAAATCTCAAGCAACGGCATCCTGCCATCGCAGGCCGACGTCGCCACCCGTCTGGTCGAGACCGGCATTGACAACATTCACATTTCGCTGGACTATCCGGATGAGACGCACGACCTCATGAGAGACGTTCCCAACCTATTCCGGATGGTCATGCGGACGCTGGAAAATCTAAGCGAACTGCGGAAGCGGCGGCGTTTCTATTTTGGCGTGAACGCCGTGGCGTTCGGCGCGAATTTCACGCGACTGGAGGAGATCGCCAATCTTGTCGAGTCGAAGGGTGTTGACGGGTTCAGCGTTCAGATTTTCCATCCTCAACAGGTCCGCAACCGGGAAGCGCTGGACAAGCTTCTTGTGCCCCAGGATAAGATTCCGGAGTTTCAGAAGACAGTCGAGAGGCTGATAGCCGGGCATTCCCGACTTCTCAGAAATTCCCCCCAGTTTCTTCGCGGCATGGCCCGCTTCGCCCTCGATCCGGCCATGCCCGGGGAGCCGTGTTCTGCAGGCGTTCAGCAGATATACGTCTTCCCCAACGGGGAGATTTCGCCGTGCTGCTTCCTGCCGAAGATGGGCGACCTTCGGAAGCAGGGCTTCCATGAGATGGTCTTCTCCGACGAGTTCGACGCGCTCAGGAAGCGCGCCCGGCGGAAGGAATGCCCCGGTTGCTGGTCCCCGGGGACGCATGAATACAACGCGATACTCAAGCTCCGTTCGCTCCCGTCCGTAATGCGGGTTGCGTACAACTATCTCAGGACACGATGAGCCATCCGGCGCCGGACACAGAAAGCCTTGCTGCGATGCCCAGGCTGCCCATTACGCGGCGGATTGATCTGAATCTGGGCTATTCCTGCAATCAGCGCTGCCGGTTCTGCTACTATCAGCAGTCAATCCGCGCGCGGCGCAAGGACCGCGACCTTTCGACCTGCCAGGCGAAGGCCCGCATCGAGCGCTTCCGCAGGTGGGGCATGGAAGTCCTTGAATTCACCGGCGGGGAGCCGACCGTCAGGAGCGATCTGCCGGAGCTTGCCGGATTCGCCCTAAGCAGCGGATTCCGCGCCGTTAGCGTGATTACTAATGGCTTGCGCATGGCGGAGCGCGGATATGCCGCGTCGCTTGCTGATGCCGGAATAAGCGATGTTCTCGTCTCTGTTCATTCATCAGATGCGGCGGTTCACGATGGACTGTCCGGTGTTCCGGGAAGCCATGAGCGGACCATGTCCGCGATCCGGAATTGCCTGGAACAGAAATTCAAGGTCCGAACCAACACCGTCGTCACCGGTAGAAATCTGGATCAGATTCACGCGCTGGTCGGAATCCTGCGCGGGATGGGCGTCCGGACAGTGAATTTGATCCTTTTCAATCCGATCGTCGAGGCGGACTGCACGGACAGCGACACATGGATCGAGTATTCGAAGGCCGCGCCTGTTCTCGAGTCAATTTTCCGCGAATATGACGCCGTGATACCAAAGCTGACGGCGCGGTACATCCCGTTCTGCCTGTTGCCGGGGCGGGAGTCGCGCGTGACCAACATAGCGCAAATTCAGTACGACCCAGACGAATGGAACTACTACTTCCGGACTCTCGACCGCGAAGGATTTTTGCCGTGGTCGGGCGCGCTGTTTGTCGGATGCGCCCTGTCCGGAACCGTCGGACGGACGGTGCAGGCAGGATGGTTCGCGGCGAAACACGAGGCGCTGAAAAAGGCGCTTGAGGTCAAGAACAAGGTCCACGGCCCGCCGTGCCGCCGATGTTCGATGCGGCTCATCTGCGACGGATTGTGGCGTCCATACGCCAAACGACGCGGCTTCGACGAACTGATTCCGTACGACGGCGAGGTTCTGCGCGATCCGGACATCTTCATGCGGGGGCGGAGCCTGTGAGTGACGCGCTTCTGCAAATTGCGATTGTCCTGCTGACCTTCGCGGCGTCGGGCATTGCCCCGACGCTGGCCGTCTTGCGGCTCATTCCGCCGGAGCGTGAGCGGGACAGGCGCGACGCGGTCGTGTTCCTCAGCTTCTCCGGGCCTTGCTTTATCGCGCTACTGATGGGGTACGCGATGATTTTCCGGCGCGGGCGGCCTGCCCAGGAGGGCGCGATTATTGCGCTCCTGGCGCTCTGCGCGATGTGCGTCTTCGGGCGGACGCGCGTCCGTGACCTTGTGTCAACGTGGCGTGGCGTAATTGCGGAGACCGCGTCGCAGATGTCCGGGGCGGGGCGAATCTTTGTGGCGGTCATCGGAGTCCTCGTCCTCCTGCAGACGGCGCAGAGCAGCCTCCTGCCTATAATCGAGCACGATGCGAGCAAGGCGCTGGGAACTGCTCGGATAATCTACGCCCACAGCGATATCGTGCCCGCCTGCATCATGATTTCCGACCCGGAAACAAACTTCAATAATTACGGCCTGCCGCCGGGGCTGCCCGTTCTATTCGCGTGGATTTTCACAGGCCAAGGCAACGACAGGGAGACGTTCGCATGCCGTTTTGTCTCTTCATATTTTCATATCGCATTCCTCGCTTGCCTTGCGTGGGCCATGACCTCGATGCGCAGGGGGCGCGCAGCGGCGTCGGTTGCCGTTCTGACCGTGATGCTGTGCCCTTTTTATATGGACCAGGTCAGCACCAACCAGAAGGAGCCTGTCCAGATGCTCTGCGTTCTTGGAGCGGTTTACTTCGCCTTTTGCAAACAGGATGAAATCTTCGGAGCGCTGGAGAAATTCGACGTTGATGTCTGGCTGGCCGGGCTGTTCCTGGGGATGGCCGTGATCTTCACGCGAGCGTCGCTCCTGCCCTGTTTCGCAGTTCCGGCTGCCGCAGTGATATGCCGGCGCGGAAGTCCCGCAGCGCGAATCATGCAGGGGGGGGGCATATTCCTGGTCATGCTTGCGACCGGCGGCGCGCAGGAGCTTTTCTTTGGGCGATCGTGGATCGGCGCTCACTGGCCCGTCCCCCCCGAGCGCGAGAACGTCTGGATCGCAATCGAGCTAAAGAACCTCGGCATTCACACGGTCCGCGATTACTGGCTGAAGGGGACGCTGGGATGGCTGACCCGATTCCCGGACGCTTCCATCCCGTTCATATTATGGCTTGCAGGAGCGCTTGTCGTAACGGCGACGCGCGCGCGTGACAGGAGTTTCCTTGCTTTGTCGGCGCTCTCTGCCATGGTTCTGTCATTCATCATGGGGCCGCAGACGGCGCTGATGAGTTCAACGATGAACATGCGACAGCCTTATGCAGTCAACGTGAAATACGCCCTGCTCGTCCTTCCATCGGTCGCCATGGCGTGCGGATTGGCGGGGGGGGAGATAATGGACCGGATCGGTTCCCGCGCCCGTGTTTCGCTTATCGGCGGAGCGACGCTGGCTGTCATGTTCATGGCGCTTGCGACGCCGCTCTGGGGATGGAAATGCGGGACGGCCATGCCCGCAATGAGCGGACGGGTCCGGTTGCGCCAGGACCTTGAGTCAAGGCACAACGCGACCCGATTCGCAATCTCGAATCTTGATCCATCTCACACGCTCCTTGCTCTGGACTGGCCGCGTTACGCCGCCGCGTTGCCCCGGACCCGCATCCTACGCACGGACGACCGCGCAGTCCGCCCCCTGTTTCGCCCCCGTGACGTCGCCCAGGCGCTCTTCATCATGCAGGAGCTTGGCATACGATACGTCCAGGTTGACCGCTTCTACTTCGACGTCGGGGAGCCTCTGCTCCTGAAGCCGGACAAGACCTACACGGTCTTCACAAAGGCGATCCTCTTTTACGGAAAGACGCTTTATGATAAGGGGGGGGTTACAATCTTTGAAATCCCGGAAACGGACGGCGGCAAAGGCCACCGCGACGGCGCGCCGCCGCCGGATCCGGGCGGGAGGTTACGCTGACACATGGCCGGATCGCTGAAATGCAACGGATTGACGCTGCTTGTCGCCGCCGCGGCGCTTGCCGCGAAGACTACCGCGGATGACGCCTCTTTCCCCGTGATTGACGCCTCGACCCTGAGCGGGAAGGTCATGTGCGGATACCAGGGATGGTTCCGCTGCCCCGGCGATCAGGCCTCAATGGGCTGGGTACACTGGAGTTTCGACAGCCGCCGCATCGCGCCGGAAACCCTGACCTTCGAAATGTGGCCGGACATGACGGATTACTCCCAGGAGGAGCGGTTCCCCGCCCCCGGCTTCCATTATCCCGACGGGCGTCAGGCGGAGCTTTTCAGTTCGGACAACGCGCGTACCGTCATGCGGCACTTCGAATGGATGGCACAGTACGGCATCCACGGCGTCTGGCTCCAACACTTCCTCGTTGATCTTCCGGGCGGGCCTTGTGAATCGCGATACCCGTCCCGCATGCGCGTCTTGCGTAACGTCCGGGACGCCGCCCGGCGTACTGGGCGCGTCTGGGGCGTCGCCTTCGACATGGCCGCCATGCCGCCTGAGAAAATCCTAGACACGATCAGGATTGAATGGAAGCGGCTTGTGGATTCCGGAATCACGGCTGAACCGCAATACATTCATCACGGCGGGAAACCGGCTGTGACCGTCTGGGGATTCTACACGGGGCAGAACATCACGCCCGAAATCGCCAACGGGATAATTGACTTCTTCAAGTCCGAGGGCAAATACGGCGCGTTCATGGTCGGCGGGTGCGAATGGCCGTGGCGGACGAACAGGACGCCAGGATGGGGCGAGTTCCTGAGGCGGTTCGACGCTATCTGCCCGTGGAACGTCGGGAACTACTCCTTCGACGACGAGCGGCGCGAATGGGCCTCAACCGGCTATTGGCGGGAGGACATCGAGGAGGCCCGGCGCGTCGGCATGCTCTACATTCCAGTGTTTTATCCGGGATTCAGTTGGGACAACCTGAAGCGATACCCGCCCGGCCAGTCGAAGATTCCGCGCCATGGCGGGCGCTTCCTCTGGCGTCAGTTCCGGACGGCCGCGGAGCTTGGCCTTGACATGGGTTACGTGGCGATGTTCGACGAGGTTGACGAGGGGACGGCGATCTTCAAGGTGACCAACTCGCCGCCGACCGAGGCGCATTTCGTCACATATGAGGGGATGCCGTCGGACTGGTATCTGAGATTGACCGGCGAAGGGACGAAAATGATGATTGGCGAGAGGAAGATAAGCGACGAGTTGCCGGAACGATAGAAAATCGGCATACTTTCAGAAAAGCGTTCCGAGGCGCAGCGTGTTGCGCCTTTTCTTGTGATCGAAAAAGTCGTGAAACGAAAACCGATTCCACGGGAGCATGGAACATGAAGAAATCGTTTCTTGCCGCTTTAATGATTTCGGCGCTGATCGGGTGCTCGTCCCAACAGACGGTTGAAGCTCCGCTCCCGCCGGCGGAGCCGGCCCCGGCCATATCCGCGCCGTCCGCGGAGCATCCGGCGGCGGCAGAGCTTGCCCGGATATCCTATTTTTGGGAGATAGGCGTCCCCGACAACAGCACGGCCGAATTCGCCCTCGGCCCCGGCGGTTATAACGACTTCGCCGAAGACGCCGTCTTCGCTGTCGGGCAATCCGATCCGAAGAAGGACTGGCCGTACGTCCAGCCCGGTCCGGCGGACTCCTGGGCAGGCGGCGGGGAGCATTCCTTCACGATCCTGTTCGGCGTGACCGATCCGCCTGCGGACGGGGAATGCAGCCTGGATTTTGATCTTGCGGATACGCATTACCAAAGTCCCCCGGAGGCGCGGATCGAAATCAATGGGCAGCCCTTCGCAGAACGTCTCCCGAAAGGAGCAAGCGACAAGTCAATATTCGGCGATCCTCCGGCGGGGCGGGAACACAAATTCAGCGTAAAATTCCCCGCTAACCTTCTGAAGGCCGGGCAGAACGAGATCGCGATCACGACGGTGTCAGGCAGTTGGATGCTTTATGACTGGGTCGGGCTTCAGATGCCGCAGGCGGCGAAGTCCGCGCCGGTGGCCGGGATACTCGTCTGGGGCGTGAAGGGCGCGCCGGCGCTTGTCGAGAAGGACGGCGCGCTCTACCAGCCCGCGCAGGTGCGCGTGGCGAATTTCGGCAAGGCCTGCAATCTTGATGTGCGGTTTGGGGATGATCCGCCGTGTTCGCTCGCGATCGCGCCCGGGGTCCAGACCGTTGAACTCCACGCGAAACCCGTAAGCGCGTCCGTCATGGTTCCGCTGGAAATCCGGCGCGGGGAAATCCTGGTATTCTCCAAAAAAGTCAGGCTGGACCCCGTCCGCAAGTGGGTTATATACGTCCTGCCGCACTCGCACGTTGACATCGGCTACACGCAGGTTCAGACGAAGGTCGAGAGCGATCACTGGCGTTTCTATGAGGAGTCAATCGCAGCAGCGAAGAAGACTGCCGGGTATCCTCCCGACGCGCGTTTCAAATGGAACGCGGAGGTCCTCTGGGCGACGGACAGTTACCTGAAACAGGCGACTCCGGAGAAGCGGCAGGAGTTCCTCGACGCCGTCAAGTCCGGCACAATCGGGCTTGATGCGCTTTACGGCAACGAGCTTACGGCTCTTTGCAGGCCGGAGGAACTTGTCAGGCTGCTGGATTTCTCAAACAGGCTCTCCGGGGAGAGCGGGCTGCCGATCGAGTCCGCGATGATAAGCGACGTGCCGGGCTACACTTGGGGCATTGTTCCGGTTCTGGCGCAAAGCGGCGTGAAGTACATGTCCATCGGGCCTAACGGCGGGGATCGCATAGGCTACACGCTGAGCGCGTGGGCGGACCGCCCCTTCTATTGGGTGTCCCCGTGCGGGAAGTACCGGATTCTCTGCTGGATACCGACGCGCGGATACTGGCGCGCCCTGCTGCAAGGTCCCAAGATGTTCGACTACCTCGCGCAGCTTGAAAAATCCCAGTACCCCTACGACTACGTCCAGATACGACACTGCCTGGGCGATAACGCAGGGCCGGCCGTGGACCTCAGCGATTTCGTGAAGGACTGGAACGCGAAGTACGCCTATCCCCATTTCGTCATTGCCACGACGGCGCAGATGTTCCGCGATTTTGAGAAGAAATACGGCGACACGATACCGTCGGTGTCGGGCGATTTCACGCCTTACTGGGAGGATGGGGCGGCGTCATCCGCGCTGGAGACGGCCATGAATCGCGAGTCCGCCGAGAGGCTGGTCCAGGCGGAGGCGCTCTGGGCCATGCTCCAGCCAGGAAGCTATCCCGACGCGGATTTCTACCAGGCGTGGCGGAACGCGGTTCTTTACGACGAACACACGTGGGGCGCGCACAACAGCATCAGCGAGCCGGACAGCGATTTCGCGAAATCACAGTGGGTGATAAAACGGGCGTTCGCGGTTGACGCCGACGCGCAATCGCGCAAGCTGCTCAAGGCGTCCCTGGCCGGCGTCGAAGACTGCGCCTGCCGCCCGGCGGCGATCAGGGTTTTCAATACAACATCCTGGAGCAGGACTGACCTTGTAATACTGGACAAGTCGCTTGAGCTTCCCGGCGATCTTGTCAAAGACTCAGACGGCAAGGCCGTCCTGTCACAGCGTCTGAGCAGCGGCGAGTTGGCCTTTATCGCGGCGGACGTGCCTGCGCTGGGATCGAAGGCCTTTGTCGTCGAATCCGGCCCGGCGGCGAAGACCGACGCGGCGGCGAAGGCAGAAGGTTCCGTTCTCTCGAACGAATGCCTTAAAATTGTGTTGAACGAGGAAACGGGGGCAATCCGCAGCCTCAAACTATGCGGCTCGGAGCGGGAGTTTGTGAACGTCTCGACAGAGATGGGGCTGAACGACTACTTCTACGTGGCCGGCAAAGACCCCAACAATGCGAAACGCAACAGCGCCGCAACAATTCGCGTGAAGGACGCGGGACCGCTGGTCGCTTCGCTCCTGATCGAATCCGACGCGCCCGGATGCCGCAAACTCCTGCGCGAACTCCGCATCGTTGACGGCCTTCCGCGCGTTGACATCATCAACACGGTTGACAAGGAGAAGATCAGGGACAAGGAGGGCGTCCATTTCGCCTTCCCGTTCTCCGTGCCGGGCGGCGTGGTCAGGATGGACATCCCGTGGGCGGTAGTGCGCCCCGAGAGCGATCAGACGCCGGGCGCTTGCAAGAACTGGTTCACGATCCAGCGCTGGACGGACGTGTCGAACCAGGATTGCGGGGCCACGCTGGCGATTGTTGACGCGCCCATGATGGAGGTCGGGGGGATAACCGCCGAGACGCCGTGGATGCAGACGATTGCGCCATCGCAGACGGTTTTCTCATACGTCATGAATAACTACTGGCACACCAATTATCGCGACAGCCAGGAAGGCCCGACCGTCTTCCGCTACTCCATAGCGCCCCATGATGGAACTTTCAGGGCCGACGCTGCGGCGCGGTTCGGGACCGAGCGCAGCCAGCCGCTGATCGCGGTCCCCGTTGCTGGCGGGAATGAGTCCGCGCGCGGGGATTCGTTGCTGACGGTTGAGCCTGCGGGCGTGGTTGTGACCTCCCTGAAGCCTTCTCGTGACGGCAAGGGCCTGATCGTAAGGCTTTTCAACGCGGGCGGAAGGCCGGAGGCTGTTTCTCTGAAATGGCGCGCCGGGGAAAATCGCCGGATGCTGATGAGCGATCTTGCGGAACGAAACGGGGCCGAGGTTTTCATGCCGCTGCGGATGTCCGCATATGAAACGATAACGCTGCTCGCGGTTAAGGAGGAAGCCTCCGCTTCAAAATAAGGCATGAGGCTGCAAGGTCATGACAGGAGCAATTCGTCAACGCCCAGTATCGCCGCCAGCTCCTTCATGTCGAAACTGATGTGGACGCTGATATTGCCGTGGCCTATCAGCGTCTGATACATGCGGGCCATTCCGTAGGCGTGAGGGCTGCTGACCAGGAAGCATACCTTGCACGGCGGATTATCGGAGACCGAGCGGATGCGACGCGAGGCTATCTCTCTGATTTTATCGAAGCTCATGTCCTCGCCGGAGAGATTTCTGAAGTCGTAAAGCACGTCATATGGATGGCCCAGAAGTTCACGATGCGCCTCATGACAGTCCAGTATGCAGTCCGCCAGTTCGCTCGTCATGCGGCCGGTGGGCCGGCAGAAGAGGATGCCTTCCCTGAAGCTCCCGAAATTGAGGGGGCATTTGACCTCACCCATGCGTTTTCCTCCCCAGAAGCGGGGCGGCGATTGGGCGGGTTCGCGGGCGCAAGCGCCGTCCCATACAACCAATATCTTAGTATAGCCATATTCTGCGATCCTGCAACAGGATAATATTCTCCGCTGTAATGCGGATTCGTCGGCATCCTCGATCCAGGTGTTTATCCGTTGCGCGGAAAGATTCCGCGCGCCCCGCATTTATTTCTCAACGCCCATCTGCCGGTTGAGCCAGGCGAACGCCTCGTCCTGCATCTCGCGGTTGAAGCAATGCGGAACGTCCCAGAACTTCGTCGCCAGCCTGTCCCCGGTCCCCTGGGACTCCCAGACCTTGCGCATCTTCGCGTAGGCGTCCTCCACCCCCGCGACGGGGAATAGGGTATCCTTCAACCCGTTGTAGAACAGCATCGGCTTCGGGCAAGCCAGCGATGCGACATCGGGATAATCGAGGTGGTTGTAAAGCCCCGGATGCGCCATCGTGAAGGCCGACTGGCCCCGCGTCTGGTTGTTCCCGGCAACCATGAGACCTTTGATCGTGTTCATCCAGCAGATGGCCACGCCGGCGGAAATCCGATCCGACAGGGCGCTGACCTGCCACGTCCGGAAGCAGCCCATCGAAAGGCCCATCGCCGCCACGCGCTTCGGGTCAACCTCCGGGCGCGTCGCCAGAAACTCCGCCGCGCGCATGTCCTCGTGCGCGATCAATCCGGCGTGCGACATGCCGAGATGAAAGAGATTGCCAGCCAGCGCCTGTTGACCGTCATAGCCCGCTCCGCCGCGGTCGGACCAGTTCAGCGCGTCCATGCAGAAGCAGACGTAACCCATCTTTGCCAGTTCGTCGCCGAGGTAGCGCCCGCCGTAACATTCGTTGACCCATTGCAGAGAGGATGCGACGCGTTTCGCGTTGTCGTTAAACGGGCGGATGACCTTCTCCTTGCCGATGTCGAAGCGCGCGCCGTGGTCGTGCAGCAGCAGGACGGCGGGGAATTGTCCGCTGCCCTTCGGGACTAGCATGTACGCAAGAACACGGCTGTCCCGGCTGACGTTAAAGACGACCTTGCGGGCGACGTATGTCCCGCGATCCTCCTCCGCGACGATGTTCGGCGCGAATGGGGCCGGAGGCGGCGGGGCAAGCAGGCATTCGATCGCCTTTCCCCTCGCAATCTTGCGCCACGCCGCGAAATCGTTGAAGTTTCCGGACAGCCAGGACATGGGATAGGTCAAGCGCGCCGCCGCTTCATCCCGGAACGCGGGAAGGCTGTCTTTGATGCCGGGCTTCTGATAATCGAAGGCCGGTCCGGGCTGTCTCAGTCGCGCGTCTTCAAACTGAAGTCCGCCGTCGGACTTTCCTGGCTTATCAAGTCTTTGGATTCCCGGAAAATCCTTCGAGACTTTCTCCAGCATGGCGTTGGTATCGTTCCCCCCAGCGTATATCTTCACCCGCCAGCGGCGTTCCATCGGCGGCGCGTCCGCAGGCGCCCAGTTCGCGTTGTTGTGCATGCAGTCATGCCACGCCTGGCACATCAGGTCTGCGGTATCGTTGGCCAGGACTGCCATGTGTTTCGCGTCGCGCGAGACCGCCCCGATGACCGTCATCGTGTAACGGTCTGGGCTGTAGTCGGCCCAGGAGGTCGGCCCCGCATAGGGGATATTCTGCCACATGCCGACGTGCATCTGCACCCAGGGGGGGGTGTTGTACTCATCGTCGGGCTTGCGGCACGGAATCTTCATCCGTTCGGTGTTGTGCAGGAAGGTCAGGCCCCTCTCCGTGAAGATGAAGCATCGCTTCACGAATTCGGGGTAGAGATCGGGCCGGCTTCGGAAGGTCTCCGCCCGCGTCAGTTGCCAGCAGAGATTCGGCGCGAGCAGAAATCCGGGAAGCTCCGCGCGGGTCTCAGGCGCAACTTCCGCCCTGGCGATAAATTCCAGCGCGCCAGGCTCCGGGATGACTTCTGTTATTATCAGGTATCTTGGCTCCTGCTCGACTTGATGCCGCAGTTCCAGCCGTCCGTTTCCAAGCGGCTTAGCGCCCAGAAACTCGACCGGGCTTTCATAGCACCATGAATCGCAGATGAAGCCGGGGACGTTCGGGAACTCTGCTGAAACGAGAATTTCCTTGTCCCGCTTCCAGACTCCGAGGGTCGGCAGATTCTTCTGATCGGGATTATCAACCTTCAGTATCACGTCCCTTCCTCCCTCCTGAGCCGTTGCGGCGGCGCAGCATGACAGGAACAGCGCCGGCCCCAGCAGGAGCGACATCATCGCGACGCGCGTTGATATTGTCATTTGTCCCCTCCCTTGGCCCGCTTGAGAACGCGATCCAGCGGACTTCCCGGTTCGGGCGGATCGAGGAGCCTCGACGCCGGACGATGGCGAAGATAGAAATCGAGAACTTCAGGGAAGTAGACCAATCCCTCCGGCGATGAGGAGCCGAATCCCGGACTTCCCTCGTCGTAATCCCTCTGGAAATCGCGGTCTTCCGGTTTCTTGTAAAGCGCGTAGAGTTCCTGCCCGCTCTTTACCTTTCCGGTTGCGGTCTCCCAACCGGACAGCCCGCTGAAGATGGTTCCCTTTGCCTTCCAACCGTGGAGGCGCTGCCGCAGGACGCGCTCGATCGCGTCAAGATGCCTTTCCTGCGGTCCGAGGAGCTTGTCCGCCTGCGTGATCTGCCAGGCGTGCTCCATCGCCTGGCAGCAGATCATGTAGCTTGATCTCGGATGTGGGTAGCGCCACCCACCCAGCGGGTCCTGGCTTTCGGACAGAAAATCGGCCACGGCCTGTATGACCTGTCGCAGTCGAGGCTCGTCCGGAGCGTGTCGCGCGAGTTCCGGAAGACCCGACAGCGCGTAGCCGATGATGTAGGGCTTGGCGAAGGGATTCTTGTAGCCGAACGCGTCGTCCTCGATGTAGGGCGGGTTGTCCATTATCGGATGCCCGCCCTGACTGAAAAGACCGTTCGGCATGAGCTTGCTCGTCAGTTCGCGGAAGAGTCGAAGCCCGTTATCGAGATGCTTTTCATCACCCGTGTAGCGATGGACGCGGACGAAGTCCAGAACGTCGCCGATGTTGCGGCACTCCCCCTGATCGGTGTGAACCTCCGTGGCGGCGTAACGGAGCTGCGCGTCGAGCGCATCCATCATCCTGGGATCGCCGGTCTGCTCGTAGGCAAGGAAGAAGGAATCGTAGCCCTTTGTGCAGAAATGAACGGCGCTGTTGGATCGCCACATATAGGAGTTGTCATCGTCGGGCGGCTTCAGCCCCATCGCTCGCTGGTTGTTGTATCGCGTTCCGCCGGTCTTGACCGGCCCCCACCAGATTGTCTGGTCGTAGAAGTTATCGCACCACAGGACCGCCGTTTCCACGAGCCGCCGATCCCCCGTCCGCCAGCCCTCGAAAAAGATGGCCGGACAGTGGTTCAGACGGTTCATGCCGAACACCGAACCGTTCGGACTGCCGTTGTTGAATCCCGTCACGTTGCCCCAGTCCTTGCCGACCGACATCGAGGCGACGATTGCGTCATGATGACACGCGATGAGTTCCACAAGCTCTGGCGCGGCGCTGAAGTCGCTCGGCGCGGCGACCTCATAGAGATCGTGCCAGGGCGCATCGGAGATTATCATCCTGTGCGGATATTCGAGGGTCGGGCGAAGCTCCGCCAGGTTTTCTGGGGCAATCACGAATTCCACGCGCCGCCAGGACGCCCGCTGCATTGGTATCCTGTCATCAGGCACGCAACGGATGTACTGATAATGCGTTGTTCCGTCCCCGCCGGTTTGAATCCGCGCCTTTCCGCAGCGTTTAAGCTGAGCGGCGGGATGATAGAGTTTCAACCCGTCGCCGAAGGAAATACTCCATGATTTGCCGTCAGAAACGCCAACCTCCTTCCATTCGCCGGTCGCAGGCGTTTTTTCTCCAGCCTTGTCCAGAACCGCTTCGTCCTTGCCGTGAAGCTCGATATCCCATCCGAATTCCGGGGCATAGCCGTCCCCGGCGACGTCGCGCTGCAGGTGCGCGACGACCGTCACCGTTCCAAGCGCATCGCAACGAACTTCAATCGCGCGGGGCCAGAAGTTGTCCGGCAACATCGTCTTTACCCAACTGAAAAAAGCGTTCTTCTCGATTTCTGTTTTCTGAGCCGGTTCCGCTGATACGCGCTCCGGGGCGAGCAGGCGCGCGACGACTATAACCTCTGTTCCACGCCTGATCGTCACCATGTTCCCGGCAACTTCAGCGGAAATGCCTCCAGTGTGCCGCGCCTCAGGCGATGAATTAGCGGCGTGGAGCGAAAACTGCTTTGGCTCGGTTGAGGCAAAGTCATAGGGAAAAGTCACAATTGCCCTTCGGACAGACTTGGCCGCTTCGGGATTGCCGGGGTAAGTTGTCAGGACGCGGATCACGACCGGGCGGGACTGCCCCCCGTCGCTGACCATCAGGCATTGTCCCTGGTCCAATGCGCCACGCGCGAAGGGCAGGGAGAGTCTGACAAGCTGTTTCCCGGGCGATGCCGGGGCGACGCTGAATCTGAGAATGTCTTTTCCCATGTCGCTGCCTGACGCACATCCCGCGCAGCAGCCGCAAACCGCCATGATCGCGGCGGCGATTTTCATTTCATTGTGTTTTGTCAATGTCATCATCCCCCGTCGGATGTGTGAATGTTTTCCGGACGCAAAATCCCTGCTCTATCGGGTCAAACTCGCGATGTTGCGTCGCGCCGCCGTGATTCTAAACCTGCAACACCGCGCCTGCAACCCGCGCCGACCAGCGCTTGCGCGGATTTGCCTTGCGGCTCGGCGGCTGCGTTACTACTCTATCTCCCATTCTTGGTTCAATAAAGGCGTCCGTGCCGGCGCCACAATCCATCAACAACGGAGTTTGCCGGATGCTTACAGACAAGAAGATACTTCAAAAACTGGAGCGGATCGAAGAGCGCTACGTTCACCTTCGTTTTGAGAAGGTCGGTGAAATCTCCATGGAGATTTGCGAGACGAAGGAGCATTTCCGCAAGCCTCCGACCTCCCGCGACGGCGTGAAGTGGCAGCCCGCAAAGCCGGGGATGAAATGGGGCGGAAACTGGATGACGGCATGGTTCAGGGGGGATTACAAGGCGCCCCAATCCCTCGGCGGGAAGAAAGTCCTCCTGCGCGCGAAAACCAACGCGGAATCAATGCTCTTCATTGACTTCGAGCCGTCCGGCCTGTTCACCGGCAACCATCCCGTCGTGATGATGGCAAAAAAGGCCGAAGCCGGGAAGAAATACGACGTTGCCGTCGAGGCCTACGCCGGGCACGACTTCCCCGGATGCAGCCCGAACGAAACGCTCCATCGCGTGACGAGGGGATGTCGGACATTCGACGGGTGCGACGTGGTTCTTGAGCGGCAGGACGTGACCGCATTCGTGGCCGACCTGCGGACATTGCGCCAGCTTGCAAAATGCCTGAGCGAGGACAGCCTGCGCCGCGGAAAGGTAATCGCCGGGCTGGCCGAGGTTTTCGCTGTAGTTGACGCCATGCCGGAGGAGATGCCGGAGGAAAGCTGGAGGTCGAAGCTCGCCGACGCGCGCAAGATCATGAAGCCCCTGCTCGAGTCGAAGAACGGCCCGACGATGCCCTGGGCGGGCGTCATCGGCCATTCGCACATGGATACCGCATGGTTGTGGCCCTTGGCCGAGACCTGGCGCAAGTGCGCGCGCACATACAGTTCGATTCTCAACCTGATGGAGCAGTATCCCGACTTCATGTTCCTTCAGGCCGCGCCGTGCCATACCGATGTAATACGCCGCGAGTATCCCGGACTCTTCAAACGCATAAAGCGCGCCGTGGCGAAGGGCAAATGGGAACCCAACGGCGGGATGTGGGTCGAGCCGGACTGCAACGTGCCCTCCGGGGAGGCGCTCGTAAGGCAACTGCTCGTGGGGCAGACGGCCACGCGCGAGATGTTCGGCTACACGTCCAACACGCTCTGGCTTCCGGACGTCTTCGGATACTCCGCCGCGCTGCCGCAGATTCTCCAGGGCTGCCGCGTCGAATACTTCTGCACGACCAAGATCGGCTGGAACGACACCACTCGATTCCCATATGACACGTTCGTATGGAAGGGCATTGACGGCACGTCAGTCATCGCGCACTACAACGCCATTCACTGCTGGCCGGAGCCGGAGGCGCTTATCGGGCAGTGGAACTGGGTGCAGCACAAGGACAATCAGGACAGGCGGCTCTGCGCGTTCGGCTACGGCGACGGGGGCGGCGGACCGATGGCCGAACAATTGGAAATGGCTAAACGCATCGGCGACCTTGAGGGCTGCCCGAGATCAAAATGGATCAGCGTGGGCGATTTCATGGACGGCATCCGGGACGAGGTTCCGAACCTGCCGGAATTCGCCGGCGAACTCTACCTGGAGTATCACCGCGGGACGTTGACCTCCATTTCGCAGGTCAAGAAAGGCAACCGCAAGACGGAGCTTGCCCTGCGCGACGCCGAACTGCTGGCGACGATGGCGATGCTGCGCGGGAAAAAATACCCGTCGGACAGATTCCTGGAAATGTGGAAGAAACTGCTGACCAACCAGTTCCACGACATCCTGCCCGGTTCATCAATTGCAGAGGTCAACGACGAGGCGATCTTGGACTTCGCGGATTGCATAACAAAGGCGAAGGTGATCGGTGAAGAATCGCTCAAGACGCTGGGCGCGGAAGCCGGCAAATCCCCCTCTCAGTTGCTCATCGTCAATTCCCTGAGTTGGGACCGTTCGGGCGAGGTTGTTCTTTCCGGAGTTCCGGAGGGCATGGTCATCGCGGACGCGGACGCGACCTGCCAGTGGATCGAGGACCCGGAAGGTTGCGCGAAGCTGGCGGTCGCCGGGCTGAAGGTTCCCGCGCTCGGCGCAAAGGCGGTCGCGCTGGCCAAGGGCAAGGGCGGCGGGCAGTCTCCGTTCAAAGTTTCTGAGCGCGGCGTGGAGACCCCGAAATCGGTTGTGAAATTTGACAAGGCCGGGCGGATCGCGTCTCTGCTGGACAAGGCCTCCGGCAGAGAGGTCGTCAAGGCCGGCGGAGCGCTCAACACGCTCCTGGTCGGCGAGGACATTCCGGAATCCTGGGACAACTGGGACATTGACCGCGATCAACGCCTGAAGATGAAGGCTGACGGTCGCCTGATCAGCCGCAAGGTCGTCAGCGACGGGCCGCTGCAACTGCGCATCCGCAGCGTCTATGAAATCGGCGCGGCATCCAGACTCACGCAGGACATTGTATTCCACGCCGACTCGGCGAGGATTGACTTCGAGACGATGGTTGACTGGAAAGAGAAGCACAAGCTGTTGAAGGCCGGATTCGAGCTTGACGTCCTAGCCGATTTTGCGCGGCATGAAATCCAGTACGGCCATGCCGAGCGTCCGACGCACGAGAACCAGATGGCCGACCGCGCGCGCTTCGAGGTTTGCGCGCATAAGTGGACGGACCTCTCCGAAAATGGGTTCGGAGTCGCGCTGCTGAACGACTGCAAATACGGAGTCGGCGTGAAGGGAAGCGAACTGCGGCTCAGCCTGCTGAAGTCCGGCACACATCCCGATCCGCGCGGGGACAATGGGCGGCGCAGCTTCACTTACTCGCTCCTGCCGCACGCCTGCGGATTCTCGGCCGAGTCGGTCGTCAGGCCGGCGTATGAACTGAACGTCCCGGCGATTGCGGCCCCTGCCGGCGGCAAGGCGCAGTGCCTGAGCAGTCTGATCGAGGTTGACGCGCCGAACGTCATCATCGAATCCGTAAAGAAGGCGGAGAAGGGCAAGGGCATAGTCGTGCGGCTTTACGAGGCGGAGAAGACGGGCGTGAACGCAAACCTGAAGTTCAACGTTCCGGTGAAGTCCGTCAGCGAGACGAACATGCTTGAGGAGGAGCCGAAGTCGCTCAAGGTCAGGGGCGGAAAGGTCTCCCTGTTTGTCAGGGCGTTTGAGATCAAGACTCTTCTGCTCGACGTGTGATCTCTCAATCACGGCGGTCTGCAGGGGATTATTCCCGAAGAGCCGAAAGACACTTGCGTTGGGTGCGGTTTTTGTTTTAGGCGGCGGCTTTGAAGCATGTGTCCCATTCGTCGCTGAAAAAACAGGCCCTCAGCGTCGCTATGGCGAGGCTGTTGTTCTTGCGCCACCTTGCGCCGCTTATCTTCAGCC
>Ga0209507_1000112_pt1 | contig 115338 bp, 130 predicted proteins | sample AD_UKC028_MetaG_FD_184414 | JGI IMG/M metagenome (GOLD analysis project Ga0209507, IMG submission 184414) | Active sludge microbial communities of municipal wastewater-treating anaerobic digesters from USA - AD_UKC028_MetaG (SPAdes) (version 2) | ecosystem: Engineered > Bioreactor > Anaerobic...
CTCACGGCGGTAACGAACCCGAGGGAGAGCCAGATCACCTTGTCGTAAGTCTTGTGCTCCCGCTGGTTCGCGGCGTGGGCGGCTTCCGCCATGCTCTCGTGCGCCTTGAGCGCCTCAAACGCTCGCCCAATGGCCTTGTCACTATTGCTATGCGAAACCTCAAGCACTGCCAGCCGTTCCAGGCGCTCGTTGTTCTTCTGCATGGATAGGGTGAGTTCGCGTACCGCTTCGGTCAGGGTCTTGACCTCTGACTTGAGGGTGGCGATCTGGATGACTTCTTCGCTCATTGCTCGACGCCCTTCGAGATTGCTTTTGACCAGAGCGCGGCGACGATCCCGATCATTGGCTCACCCCGTATGTTTCGGAAAATATATGTCTGCGAGCGCCTGTTCCTTTGTCGCCCATCTCCTGACGGAAACAACCTTGAAGTGCGTCACCACGTAATGCCCTGCGAAGGCGATTACGAAGTCGTCCTTGCTCCATCGCCGCCCTTTTGGCGGGTGGTACTCGATTGAGCGAAACCTGCGCAACCCCATGCGCTCCGTGTGACCGAAGTGCGGAATCATTCCGTAGAATGCGTGGCTGCGGCGCAACCAGACGTAGCTTTTCCCGTACGACAGCATCCAAAGCCACATCGCAACGATCCAGCAGTTTAGGCGCGCACGCTTGGTCATTCATTCTTTGTCTTTCGCAATTGCGGCGCTGATGTGTTCGACCGATTCAAGCAGCATCACACGCGCCTGGGCAAGCTCGAACATTGGGCGCTTCAGCACGCGTTCTGCGAAGTCGCTTTCCTCGATGTTGTCGGGCAAGTCCTGAACGTCGGCGCGCTCGGCATCGAGCAGCACCGTAAGCTGGCTCATTGCGGCCTCGATGGTCATGGCGAGTTGTTCCAGGCCGGCGCGGCGAATCTCGTTCATTTAAGTCTTTCGATGTAGCGTTGCAGGAAATTCGCGGTCAAGGTTGTTTCGGCGCAATCCGCCGCAATTCGCTCGGGAGAAGGTATTGCGTCGGCGTCGGGTCCAGCAGGCGTCGGTCCAGTTGCGGCAGGGGCGGACACTCCACCGCCACCGGCACTTGCGGCGGCAGCGGCGCGCAGCCGTTTAGCGTAATCAGCACGAACAACAGAAATGGCAGCAGCCCATCCTTGAGCGGTTTCATCAGCGGTTCTCCGGTTGGCGTCTTCGGTGGCTTTGGCTTTTGCCGCAGCGATTCGGCCCACGGCTTCCGTTTGCAGCACGAAGGCGGCGTGCGTCGCGTTGCAGGTTTGCAGCTTTTCCTTGTAGGCGTCGGCGCGATTGCTCTGCACAAAGCCCCACCCGAGCGTCGCCGCTTGCAGCAGCAGGGCGACAAGGGCGGCGATGATGGTCGGGGACATTACGAGGCCGAAAGGCATTTCGCTACCTCTTCTTTGCGGCGATTTTCAAGGCCGCGAAGCACCCTCATTGGTTTCCGCGTGCTGTAGCAGCGTTCGCCGGGCTTGGCGCGCGTTGCTTCGGTCGCTGGCCCGCAAATGAACTGGCCGATGGTCATACAAGCCGCTTCGTACTGCTCGGCCTTGACCTTCTCTGGTATCGAGGATGCGCACAATGCGCCAGCCCCGATGTTGTACCCGAGACTCACATACGCATCCCACTCATGTTGGTATAAGCGGGAAGTTTCGCCAAAGCACTGGCGTAGCTTCGCCTCGTCCTTGGATATGTGCGCGACGGAAAGGCGTACAGCGCGCGGCGGGGTAATCGTATCTCCGGCATCGACCGGCGAACCATCCTCTTCAACCGTCGATCCGAAACCAAAAGTCGGCACGTCGCCCGGAACCGGAATTACCGCGTTTCCTGTATAGCTTTCGTGCAGCACAATCCCGGCAAACCCGGAGGCAGACAGGGCAAGGACGGCGATAACTGAACGCGGGTGTCTCATTCTTTCGCCATACCTTTCTGAACAACATTGAGTGTGATGAACGCGCCAGTGGTCGCAATCATGCCCGCCACGAATTCGCCACCCGTCAACTTCCCGAACGCGCACAGCCCGGTAATGCAAACCTGCGCAAGCACGGTGACGACGAATTTGCGGTAGCCGACGATGATCATTCGTCAAGGTTCCTTTGGGTCAGCAATCGGGTGAGCATCGCGCCGACGACCACGATGAAGGCCACGAAAGCCATCGGGCGCGGGGCGAGCACATCATCGACAAACGGAAGGATCGCTTCGCAGCCGGCGAAGAACGCCGCTACGGCCATCAGCCTGAAGCTCCAGGCTTTCTTGGCGATATTTTTCCAGTCGGGCAGCAGCATCACTTTTCTACCTCAAGCATGACGGCGGCGCCATCAATCGGAACTCCGCGTAGATACCTGCTTTTGATCGTTGTCCTATGGATACCAAGTTCGCGCGCCCAATCTGCAATGCACTGGCTTTTGCCGCCGAGTTGCACAATTACAGCCGACCGTTTGTTCTTGGCCTGTTCGGCTCGCGTTGCCCATCGGCAATTTTCCTTGCAGTAACCTTTGTCGTTATCAATCCGGTCAATCGACGCGCCATCTGGTCGGTCGCCCATGTCTTGATAGAAGGCGTCGAACGACAACCAGCTTTCAGCAACCTTGATGCCGCGCCCGCCGTAATACTCAAACTTGTCACTATTCTTGTTGTTGCATCTACCAAGCATTTTTTGCCACGACATGTACGCGCCTGACTTGCTTGCGCCGTGTTTTGTTGCGCGAACGGCAGATAACTCTGCACTCAAACAACCGCAAGATTTTGATTTGCCACTCGTAAGCATATTTGTTGATGTCGTTGTCGATCCGCCACACACGCACCGGCAAGCCCATTGATAAGCCCCATGCTTACTAACGCCTGAAAGCTCAACAACAGTTAGCCTTCCAAACAACATTCCAGGGAGAATTTTGCTTTTCTGCATATCAACCTTCAATAACCAGTTCAACGGTTTTCCCTGCGCTTTCTACAACCTCAAGAATTGCCAATAGCCTGACGACATAACTTGCGCATGGAATGAGAGACTTATTCGAGCGGACTGAACCAAGAACGATGTCACATTCAGGCACATCATGGCTTGTTGCTGGACCAATCCAGCCAATTCCAGAGGCATGAGGCAGTTCTTGCTTGTGAGCAACGCTGTATTGCGTGCTGACCTCATATCGTCCATGCGGTAGATTTGGGCGTCCATTGCCAGCCTCGCATAAGCAGAGTTTCAGGTTGTCGGCGTAAATCGTGTTGTCGCGGATAGACAGGTTCATGCTTGAATTCATGGCGCTATTTCGATGTTGCTTTATACGATGCCAGCCAGCATTTCAGACAAAACAAAGCCCGCCGAAGCGGGCCTGTATGCCATCAATACCCTGGCGTTTTGTAGCTCCGCGCATGATTGCGGCGCCGTTGCCGGTGATCCTGCGCGGTCCTCGGCAGGCCGAATGTGCGCGAGAACTCCATGTCGTGCTTGTCGGATGCAGCCGGATCAAGCGTATCGGCGTCCTGCTTGAGATAGGCCAGTTTCAAAGCCCACGACAGCATCTTGTAGTGGTAAATCGGCTGGATCTGCGGTTCGTCATCATCGCTTTCCAGAGGATCCGGGTAGCGATGCACTTCAAGCGCAATCACCGAAACCTCAGTTGGCGTGAAGGCCAGAACGAACATACCGTCCTCTTCGATGCGATACGCTTCACTGTCCTGGTACTCGCGGTACGTGAAGTCGTAGCGACGATCGCCAAGGCGCATTGGCTCGGGATCGTCTAGCTCAACGCCAGCGCGCGACGTAACTTCGGCGCCCTTGACTCGGATAATCGCCGGATCAAGCTGATAGTCAGTAACGCCGACCTCGACATCGACCGTGAAAGATTCGCGGTCATAGATCACCAGGCCACGATCTACGGCCTCGGTATAGGCCTCGTTGATGTAGGCGTCAACCTCTGGATCAGACCACAGGTAGGGTTTTTTCGTGTCGCCAGCGCGTACCCTGAAGGAATCTCGAAGTCCAGACAGGTTCATCAATCATCCTCAAGCGATTCACTAACCATCACCATGCAGTTTTGCCGCAGGCGGTCTTCGGACAATCCGTTCACGTCTCGCTCTGAAATGCCGACCTTGCGCGCGTGCGCCTTGAGAACGTCGCCGGACATATCGTTGATCGACCGTGATACTGCAAAACCAGACGGGGGCGTTGCGGCCCCCGCCGTGAATTGCTCAACCGTTGCCGGTTGAATCGCACTCTTGCGCGGTCGTCCCATGCTTAGACCCCGTTGCGTGCGGCGCGGGCCAGCAGGGTCATGCGGACGTTGGTTCCGACAACCAGGGTCGTCAGCGTACCGACGATCTTCAGGCCGATACCACGGTCGTTGTCGGCCGGAGCCAACTGAACGATGCCAGGCTTGACAGCGCGAACCAGGCCGGCAGCGCCCTGGCCGGCCGTGTTGGCGGCGAAAGCCTCGTTGCCCTGGGTGCGAGCGGTGCCGGTCTTGACACCGTAATCGCCAGAGAGAACCCCGCAATCAGTGGTGAAGGCGGCGCCGGCCGAGGCGTCGAAGGCGACGATGACATCAACGGGAACGTAGCCGGCCGGGAGGCCGCACATTTCCACGATTTCGCCAGTGACCATGCCGGTGACGGTGGTGAAATCCCCGACAATGGCAATGGTATCGCTGGCGCCGCAAGCCGAGATAAGCGGCTCGTTGTTGACGATTTGTTTGGATTGGTAGAAAGCCATGCTGTTTTCTCCTGGTTAGCTGATGGACGTGTAGGCGGTATCGACAGCCTGAACGCCAAAGTCCATGTCATTGAACTTGTTCTTGATCCAGCCGGCGATCATGCGGGTGATGATGACTTCTTCCTCGCCGTGATCCAGGTCGGAGTCGGTCAGTTCATAACGCACATTGCCGCGCTGGCCCTTCATGCCGTGCGCCACCGAAATTGCATGGGCGCCCAGGAACAGGTTGCGGACGGTCGGAACCGCGGCAGATCCGTTGCTGGTGTGCAAAGCCGTGTGCTTCACGCAGGTTTCGTGTTCCATCAGCAGCACGCCGTTGTAGTACGAGTCGGCCGCGGTAAAGATCGGGCTCTTGGCACCAACCGAAGCGGCCTTGGCCTTTTCCAGCGTCAGCCAGCCGGCATCGCCAACTTCACGGCGAATGTCGTACTTCGATTCAGGAGACATCAGCATGATGAAGGACTTGCCACCATCGACGTTGATCGGCTCCATGCGGGCGCCCTTGGCCGTTTCAACACCGAGCATCTTCTTGGCGCGAACCAAGGCGCGGTCGATGATCGCCGTCGACATATTGGTGTCGCCGGCGCCGGTCAGGGTCGAGGTCGTCTTGCCGTTACCGATAATCAGGTGGGCGGCATCCGGCGCGGTGAAGGCATTCGGGAAACCGAGATAGCCAACCGGGTAATGCTGGATTTCGTCACCGTCACCACGCGCGCCGGCCGCGGTCATGTGCGCTTGCTCGTCGTTGATTTCCGCCATGTAGTCGGAGAGACGGGCGCGAACCTGATCGGAAACGGAGAAGCTGACACGTTTCTGCGTCATCACGTCACCGACGTTCACCAGTTGGCGGTGCTTGTCGATGCGCATCTTCTGCGTGTAGTGCGCCAGCGACTTCTCGCGGCCCTCGCCCTTTTCCAAACCTTCGACGGGCTTGCCGCGGAGCTTCGCAATCAGGGTGGTGGTCACTTCATCGCCGGGACCGGATTCGAGGTCGGTCTTGGCAACAACCGGCAAAGCATCTGCTTCGCTGCCGGTCATCTTGTCCCAAAAAGATTTCTTCTTGGTGTCGATTGCGACTTTGGCGGCCCAAACCTTCAGGGCCGACGGATCGGTAGGTAGAATCTTAGTGCGTGCCATGTCTTATCCTTTCGATAGCACATGACGCACTCTTGCGCATCTGTTGCCGGAAGTCCGGCGATTACGCGGATTGCTCCGCAGGTATTCGGCTTTCGCCGGGTTCGTTCGCCGCGCCGTGGGAAATCTTCATGTCCATCGGTGCAACAATCCTTAAACGCACTTTCCGGCCGGACTTCTGTTCGACCGTCAGTGCGACTTGTCCTACGCAGAGCGTTTCGCCTACTTCGATTTCAGCGACCGCCCCCTGGGCCATTACGCAGCCCTCAACAGTTTCTCGACATCGGCCGGCGACATGCGGGCCAGATACTTTTCCAGATCCTCGCCTTCCAGCGTGCCAATCTTGCCCATTACGTCATCACCGACCGGAGCCGGCGCGGCGGCCGGGATGTTGGAGAGCGTGCGCACGGTGGGTTGCGGCTTGCGTTCGACGGGCGGAACAGAAGGCGTCGGCGCCGAAACGCCCTGGAAGCGACCACGAATCAGGCGATCAGCTTCTTCGAGAAACCACCCGGCCGGGCGATTCTTGTTCTCGGCAGCATTGGCAAGTTGCTTCACCTGGGCATCGAGCATGGCAACCATGACCGGATCCTTGTACGTCTCGGCATTCTTCTCGCTGCCGAAGAAGCGTTCCTGTTCCCATTGCCAGCGTTGCGTGCGGGACTCCGCGTTCTGCGTTTCCGCCCACTTGGATTGCGCGGCGGCAATCTTCAGGTCGGTGCGCTCGCTATCCAGCGCCTTGATCTGACGGCGCATTTCGTCGCGCTCGATTTCGCCGGCATCGAACCTGGCCTCGATCGCTTCTTCCTGCTGGTCAAGCTCGGCAAGGCGATCGTCAAGACCTTCAGGAACGGCGGCCCGGAATTCGGGGCTGAACTCGGCAACGGGCTCGGGCTGAGTGTCATCAGCAACAGCCGGCTCTTCGACGGTCGTTTCGTCCGTGTCGGCGATGGCATCAACAACGGGCTCGGCATCGGCAACAACAGTTTCGGCCGACGCCTCATCTTCGACAGCCGGCGTCTCACTCGCTTGCTCTTCAGCAAGAAGCGCCTCTTGTTCGTCGGGGGTCAGCATTGCAAGTTCGGCTTCAGAATACACGGTCACTTTTTCGCTCCTGCGGGGTTAGTGGCTATCATTGCGGAGAATTCTACGTTGCCAGCCAGCATTTTTACTGGCCTCCGCCAAAGTTTTCTGGCATTCCGATTACGCCGTCCGGCCGCTGCGTTTCGATCCCGGCCATTTCCCCATTGCCGGCCGTTTCCGGAAGCATTGGACTTGTATTGGTCGGGAAGTCGACTTGCGGTTGCATGGCGACAGGTGGGACAGGGAAGTTCGGATCAACACCAACCGGGTTCGGGTCTTGATACCCGGCGCCCTTCATAACCTCGTCAGCAATCGGCGCCACGGCCGGCATGGTAGCAATCACCTGGCCGGCCTGCATGGCAGCATAGGCAGACTCGACACCCTTCTTGACCGCGGCGGCGATAACGTCATCAGTCCTGGCGCGCAACAGGTCAATATCAGCCTGCTTCTTGTCGTTCTCCAAGCGCTCGGCTTCTGCCCGCTTCTGGTCATTCTCCTGGCGCTTCTGATCTTCTTCCGGCGTCGGCGTCTCGTTCGGATCGGTCATGCCGGTAACGGCACGGATCCGCTGAAGGATCAGCGTCTTGTTCGGCAGATCGAATAGCTCGACGGCCACATCAAGCAACGATGTCACAACCTCCGGAGAGGTCGGCGCAAGCTGTTGCAATAGACCAATCATCGACTCGGCTGCGGCCTGTTGAAGCGTCTGCTTCCAGTTGCGCTCGCCAATGGAGAACTGACAGGAGCGCGCCGTGATGTCGTTAAGAACCTGGCCGGATACAGGGTCAGGCTGATTGATCGTCACGTACTCGCGCTTGGCGCGTTCGCCAGTGATAGCGAACACCTTTGGCTGGTTGTAATACTGCTCGATCAGAGAGAGCGTGATTTCACCCTCGATCTGGCGGGCTAGCAGAAGGTTGTCGAATATCTCGGCAGTAACGACAGAGCCTTGATCCTGCTTCTTCTGCACGGCAATACCAGATGCCGCATTGGTGTCGCGCCCCAGGTTCTCATTGGTCACGCCGGCCGCATTGCGAATGATCGCTGTATCGGCCTCGATCAGCCGCACATGGCTTTCTGCCACATCGTTCTGGCGTTCTGCCCTGATCTTTCCAAGACCACCACGCGCCAGCAGCACCAGGCCATCGGGCGCCGAGTATTCTTCGCGCGCCTCGTCGGCGGTCATAATCTCGTCGTCAAACGCATCGCGCTCGGCGATCAGTTGCGACTGACTGAGAATATGCTGGATCTTAGACATACGCTTGTTGAGCGCATCCTGTGGCCCGCGGATTGCCCGCGCCGCACCATACGGAGCACCATCACGCTTGCGCCGATAGCACCAGAACGGAATAAACGGGAACCTGTTGTGGCGGTACGGACTTGGTTGGTCGATGATGATGTCAATCTCGGTCATGATCGTGACCCGCATCTTGCGCCGGATGCGATCAACAGCGGCCGGGCCCATGCCGGTAGATTCGGTTGTTGGCTCAACGTACCAGGCTTCGATCAGCATCACGCGCTCACGAAGGTTGCTCGTCCATGCGTCCGAGTCGTACATCGTGAATTTGCCAGGCATCGGCGTAGGCAATCCAACATCGGCCATTGCCGTACCGTTCCACCATTGCAAATAGCTGTCGCTGTCGCTCGACACGCAGGCAGCGCGTAGCTGCGCTTCCTTGTCCGGGAAGTAGGAAATCGCCATGTCCAGATCAACCATGCGGAAGCGGAACAGGTAACGGCTATCCGACAGGTCGCGGCGCTCACCGAGCGAGTCATAGAGAATGTTGCGCCAGGACTCGGACCGCATGTAGATTGGCTCGTCGTCCGGGTCTTCAGAAATTCCAACTTCCAGCCAGCCAAGACCAGCCTTGAACACATCGTCCGCCACATTGGAGCGCTCGAAGTCCGTTCGATTGACATCGTGGATGTACTTCAGCAGCTTGGTCTTGATCTGTGCGTCTTCTTCGGCCTGGTCTGATTCTTCCCGGGCATGAATCGTGAAGTCGGTACGGGTCCGGCGCTCGGTCCCGATAAGCCAGTCGATCGTGGATTTCGTCTCGTTATAGACCACGGCGGCCTGGCCGCGCGAGCGAAGCACTGCTTTCTCTTCGACGGTGAACGGGTCAGAATCGTAATAGTCCTCGTCAATCGCCATCTGGTAACGATTGACCGACTGCCAGCGCAACTCTTGATGAAACCACGTCATCAAGCGACCGTGCTTCTTTGCCTCGTCTTCTGTCTTTGACCCGGCAGCATTGTTCGGGTTGTTCGATACCGCCTCTTTCATATCGTCGCCTCACTCAATAACCTGCCGTTCTGGTCCTTGTGGGAGATTTCCCAAACCGGCGCCGGGCGATCAGCAGCACGAACGTCAGCCGGGCAGTACGGCATGTGCAGAAGCTCGGGCATCCAGTGGATGATGCAGGCGACCAGCGCCTTGCATTCGAGGTCGATCTGTGACCGGCCAAGGACAGGCAGCGCACGCAGCGCCTCGATCCAGCATTCGCGCGTCGGATCCCCGTTCGGGTCGGCGTACTTGGCGGCAGAAGACAGGCAGATACCGAACACACCAGCATCGAAGCCGGCGCGCGTCGACCAGATCAACATGGCCGGCTCACCATCCACCCATTCAAAGCTTGCGGTGTAGCCTCGGAACTCCTTGACCTTGTGCGCAGAAGCCCCGCCGACAGCGTAATAACGCCCACCATCGGAGGAAAGAATAGGGTTTTCCAGGTTCATGCTGGCATCCGGCTGACGATAATTGCGGCAATTCTGAATCGCCAGCCAGCATTTAAGCTGTTTTCCAGTTTCTTTCTCTTGGCCTTTCCCTGCGTTCCCTTGGAGGAACCCGAGCAAAGCGCTTCATCATCAGGGCGTAGCGCGCCGCGGAAATGATGTCGTCCATTTCCTTAACGATCTTCCCGTCCTTGCGATGGTACAAGCGGAACTCTTCAAAGAACTCGCTCAAATGTGAGAATACTTTGAACCGGCCTGTCTGCATCCGGTCGAGCATTTCCAGCACGCCGGCCTCGACACCGTTCGAGCCATCTTCCCAGGTCGCGCGCTCTTCGAGCATATCGAGGCCAGCACTTCGATACTGTTCGGCCAGTTGCTCACCAGATCCTTTATCGTGTTGCAAGCCGTCATGCGGCCAGGCGCAGGGTATCCAACTTCCCCATGCGTTGACCGCAGGGGCGAATAGAATCGGAGTCTGTTCGCGCGCCCGGTGCGTATTCGTCAGATAGATGCAGTCGGCGTCTCTATCCCAAGCAAGCCGCGCAGCCGCGGCCGGGTGATCCCAACCGAAGTCGAGGCCGTTGATCTGCGCCCAATGCCCAGGAATAGGGAATGCCTCAACCTTGATTGCATCCTCTTCGATCGTGAAGATCCGGCCAGAGCCAAGCGTCGGGATACCCTTTGCCCGGGCTTCGCGTTCGTGCGCTGGATAGCTAGCGATGATTTGATTGCGTTCGGCGTCAGAGTAATGATCTACATCGTAGATCGTCATGGTCGTTACGTGGCGCGTCATTTTGTATCGGCGCCAGGCATCAAAAACATACGCACAACCTCAGACATGCCGAGCAATGGCGTGAAAGTCATAATCGAAAACTGCCCGCGCTGCCCGCGGTTTGTTCGCGTCAAGCCCTCTGTGTAAATGTCCAGCGGGCATTCTTCATCAAACCACACCCCGTCGATTGTTGGCCCCTGCCATTTCTCGCGCCCCTTCTCGTATGATTTGAAGTTCAGGATTGATATGCCGGCCTGAACATCACCACCGCCGCCCCATCGTATCGTCGCGTTATCAAGCAGGTTTGGCGTTCCCATTGCTCGATTCCAAGCAACAAGCGCCGTCTTTGGAATCATCCCGGTCCCCCAGGACTCTTCAATCGTTGGCGGCCCAATCAAGATACGCTGCGGATTGTCTCGCGTTCCCTCGTTCGTCACGCCAGATGCCCACATCGTCACCGGCTTGTCGAACACCGCACCATCCCACCATGACGGATAGCGCCCGGTCAGGTGAATCGCCCACTCTGCGCCGCCGGCAATCGTCTTGCCAAGCTGATTTCCAGCGATAAACAGGCGCTCGCTGTGAATCTTCCCTGCGTTGTGAAACTCGACCTGCTTGATGTATGGGCTGTAGCTTGCTATGCGCTCATTGGCGACTCGCTCCTTTGCCATCGCCAGAAGTCCAGCCCTGGCGGACGGAGAAAGCGCAGCCAAGTCATCAAGCACGCTTTTCATTTTATTACTTCGCCCTCTATGGTTTTCTCATTCAAGGCATGAAGCCGATCTATCAGAACCTTAACCGCCTCGATCGACATACCATCAAGCGCGCCGGACCTCTGAGAGTTGTCACGCTCAAAAGCGCCGAGTATTTTTGCGCCGCGCTCCTGTGCACTGTTCTTGTCCCAAAACTTGTATTTGATTGAGCCGTCCACGTCAAACTCGAACGAGGCCACGGCCGCAGCGGTATCGTCATCCAGTTCGTGAGGCATTTTAATTCTTCCGTCCGGGTGCATGATTCGCCTCGGATCTGAGAAGGCGAGCCGCGCAATTTCACGGTGAAGCCGATCTGTGGTTAGTCGCATATCTTGAACAATCTCTTTGCGCCTTTGTGAAACGGCAACAGAAATTCGCACATCTTTTAACAATCTTGCCCCTGCGGCGCCAGCAGATTTCTCGCTAAACCCTGCCGCCACGGCCGCTTGCGTAGCATTCTCACCATTAACAAGAAATTCCTCTACGAACGCCTCGCGCTTCTGTGCGGCCGATCGCTTTGATGTCCCGGCTTTCACTTTTGCTGGCAGGGTTTTCTTTGGCGCGCTCATGCCATCAATACCTCTTTGACAATGATTCCGTGGATCAACAACATCAGCTTACGCTTTACGATGTATTCCCGCGTCTTTGTCGGGCCACTCTTCACGTCTTCGACTACCCGGTTTCCGTCCTTTGTGGTGTAACGGAAGTCACAGACGTACTTTACCGGGCGCTCCTTGTGGGTTCCGAGCTTCTGCGCCGGGATTAGTTCGTACTCGGCCTGAGTTTCGAGGCCGAATATCTCGCCGGCCTGTTCCATTGCCTTCAACTGGAGAAAGCGCTTGCCCTCTGCCTTTGAGTCAAACTTCAGCCCCATGATTTCCACCCGCTCGGCGCCGTAGAGATTACGCTTGCCGGATTTCTTCGCCACCTTGACAGGATCCCCTGGGCGAAAACTCTTCACCGCATCAAGGCGAGCGCGCATCTTGGCGTTCAATTCGCCCTGCCTGGTTTGATATTCCTCGGGAGACATGCGGATCATCGCCGGCCCCCACAACAGAACACCATCTGAAGCGTTGCGAAATCGGGCGGGCCATAGTGCTCGCACAGCTTATAGACCGCGGCGGAGTAGGATTCACCGTGCTCCTTCGTATAGCGCTGGCTCCTTACCCCTGGAACTATCTCGACATTGCGATCCCGGGCAAGCCATGAGATTGCGGCGCGGACTTGATATTCACCACAGTTCATGTGCCGGGCGATTTCCATCGTCGTGAAGTGATCTGAGCCCTGCGCGACATACTCCTTGATCGCATCGAGAACGGAGCCTACGGTTATCTGGCGCTCTTGTACGGCGTTCATTTACGGACCCCGTTGCGCGCTTCGTCCGCCATGCGCTTTTGATGGTCATTGCGGAAGGTTTCATCGCAGTAGTTCCGGCCGTCATCCAGCTTGTCATCGCAGTTGCGGCAGCGCCCGACCTCGAAAGCCGATACTGCGTGCTCCAACTGGTATTGGTGTTCGCTTATCTGAGCATCGAGCCACTTCGCGGCCCGATCGTTGGCGTCGTCTATGATGTCCGTCATGCAAGCCTTTCGATTGATCCGTTGTTGTCCAGGAAAACAGGGAGCGGGTGCGAGATACCGACAACCCAAAGCCCGTTGGCTTCCAGGTAATCTTGGTCAGTGGTCCGCGGGCAGCCATCACATAAGCGGTCGATCCCGCGCCGGTCGAATCGGCACAGGCGATTGATGTCGTATTCCTTGCAGCCGTAGCTCATGCGAGTTCAACCTTTCCGGCCTTGACCAGTTCAACCAGCGTGAGATTGATTGCCTTGCTCATTCTTGCCCGTCGCTCATCACGGTCAAGGTCGCGGCCCTGGTCAATCTCGGCGTGACACGTCGGGCAGAGCGCCGCAGTAAGGCAGTCGTGCTGCTTCATCCCCTTGCCCTTCCCTTCGTTCTGGTGTGCGGCCTGGACGCCGTAGGATCCACACAGCACGCAGTGGTGCAGGGAGCGCACCGCGGCGAGCCACTTGTCGGAACGGTACGGGATGTCTTTGGGGCGGGAAATCACGCTGCAAAAAGCTCCGCTTGTGCTGTGTTGCTGAAAATTTGCGCAAGTCTAGCCAGTCCCTTGCCGGTTATCCGAACTTGGTCACGAACTCGCTCCCGGCCCTCGGCGTCGATCACGATGCTGGATTTGTGTTCAAGCAATCCAACCTGAATCTTGTCCTGGTATCCGATCCAGCTTGCGCACCCGGCGCGCTTGTAAATCCAGTGGTGCGAAGACAGATAGGCAATCAACTGCTTCGGCCGAACCTGCAACTCCTTTGCTGCATCCGTCAGGCACAGCGAACCATCCGCCCCGGCGATGCGGTTGAACGCTTCGACCTTCGGCGCGGCAATCATCAGTCTAGCTACCGCCTGGTCGCGCTGATCGGCCAGGTCTGCCGCCAAGCGAAGCGCCTCAGGAAGAGTCTGCGGGATCAAGAATTTAGCTGACGCCGCCAGTTCTTCAAGCTCCTGCCAGCGATCGACAATGCGCGCCAAGAATTCCGGGCAGAGTTGGGCAACAACAATCAGGCTTTCTCTCTTTCCGAGACGATATTCCTTGATGAACTTGGGCCCGGGGCCGTCGTTTGATACTTCCGCCATTGGCGGGAGTGTGATCGCACCCTTTTCAGCAAGGCGCTCGATCGAACGCTTAACGTCGTCGTGGCGAGAATCAACAAGGGAAGCAATCTCTCGGCTGCTCATGGTCAGGGCGTTTTCAAACTTCATCATCTGGTTCATGGCTATTCTCCAAAAGAATCAAGAATCGTGTTCATCATGTCGTGCGACTTCTCGCCAAGGTGCTTCCACAGGTACGGCGCCGCGTACTGCCCGCGGAGGAAACACATCACCGCGGCGTGATACTTCTCGAATTCATCCTGATCGGCCTTGGCATAGCTCACCGAGCGCGGCAGCGGGACAATCCCGCCCTTCGGCCCGGGCACCCATACCACCCAGGCGGCGCCGATCTTCAGCCAGTCGCGGAACATATCGAAGTTGTCGAAGCGGTCTTGCGCGTCGAATACCGAAGCCTCGATCTTCATGTGCCGGCGATGGTATGGGGAGGAGCGCGGGAAAAGCATTTCGGCACGTATCCACTCGCCAGGCTCCATCGTCGTGATGCGCTTCCAGAATTTGCGCCAGCCACGCTTGTCGTCTTCGTTCAGTCCGTCCAGGCAGCGGAACAGGAATGTGCGAACCGACTCCAGGGCCGGCGCGTCAGGCAAAGCAACATCAGTCCGCACGATGTCGATCTTGCTCATTGCTTCACCCGATTCCACGGCCCGACCAGCGTTTCGCTCAACTTGATACCGCCTTCCAGCTTCTTGCCCATCGTGATTCCGTTCTCGCTGGCATAGGCAACAGTCACGTCCGGGAAAACTGATTTCACGGCATCCACCCAGGCGGCAACCTGCGGCATCCTGGCGCGGTTCTCGGCGGCTTGCTGCTGCTTTGCCTTGGCGCGCTCTGCCTCACGGTCTGACACTTGCTTGCGCATTGATTCGACCTTGGAAAAAAGGTCGCTCATGCAAACGCCCAGTCGCGGTAGGATTTCAGCAGACGGCCTTCGGCGGTACAGATGCCATCGCCGACCATCTGCTCGATGCACGGCTTGAACCGCTGGTCACGCTTGGCAGCGTCGAAGATGAAAGCCAGGTGCGCCGGGCTTCTCGGATGTGTCGCCCAATGCTGGTCAATGCCGTCGTGAATCTTTCCGGAGCCGATCGCATCACCAAGGCGCTTTGCCATCACACGTTGATGGTCGAGTTCTTCGGCGGTCGGCTTGTGTTCAAGCGCTGGTGCAGAAGGTGTGCCAATACGGCGCGCAGCATCCCTGCACAGTTCGATAAACTCAGGCAGCGTCGGCGGGAATTTCCCGGCCTTCTGCGCATCGAGCGCCTTGGCGATCGCCTCTCCGGAAAACCCACCAAGCTCTTCGGCCCAGGTGCGCTTAACCCGGTCACGCGGAAAGTCGCCGTACTGCGCCGCCCACTTGGCGCCGTAGAAGTCCTCGAACTTCTGGAACAGCTTTTCAATCCAGGCGTCAGGCAACACGGACTGCCTCCCCGGTAATGTCACGGATTGATTGCTCATGGTCGCCCCTCGCCGCTGCGGCCTGGGCCGCGTAGTTTGAAATTGCCGCTTGCCGGCCATTGATCGGCCTTGCCGCAAACCCCTGGTCTTTGGTAATCCAGCCGGCCTCGAATCCAACCCAACCGCGCTGGCAGGACAGGCTCAGTGCATCACTCAAGGCAATGCGCGCCTTGGCTGCTTCCCGAACGATGCCGTCGATAGCCGTCATGGTTGGCGTTGCTTTCTTCGCCTTGCGGTGCGCCAGCCAATCCTTCGCTACCTGCTGATCCACACCAAGTGATGACAGATGCGCTTGCGCATCGAAGCGCGGAGCGCGCTTTTCTTTTATATCTACGTCAGTAGATATATTGGGATTGGGATTGGGATTGGGAGCTAACCGTTCGCTGAACAATTCGCCAGTGTTCGCTGATTTATTTTCAGCGTTCGCTGAGCGTTCGCTGAGCGTTCGCTTAACAGACTCTTTCCAGTTCGCCGGCCTATGGTCTATGTTTTCCGGGCCTTTTGCTGAATTGCATGTCCGGCAAAGCGGTTGCAGGTTTTCAATCGAATCATCACCACCCTGGTAAATTGGCACGATGTGATCCTTCTGGATTTTCTCAGTTGATCCACACCGAACACACGCCTCACCACACAAAGAAGCTAGAGCGACCCATTCCTCTTGAGTGTGGCTACCGCGCTCTTTTGCATCCTTCATCCGAAGGCGGCGTAGCTCTGCGTTCTTCTGTTCGCGCGACTGAACACCGATCATTGCCGATGCCCTCGCCTTCTCACGCTTCACTGTTGCCGCATGGATTTCCTCTTCGCAACGCTCATGTACCCATACCTCGCCGGACAGCACAAAGAACTCAGCCAGGACAACATCAACGGCTTCGCGCTGAGAATCACTTGTAGCGCACACAAGGCGATAGGCAGCCCGCTTGTCGGCAGGAATTGGCGCCTCTTTGGTGTAGTAGGCGTCGATCAGGCGACGGTATGCAAGATCCTCGTCCCATGAAAGATGGCGTGTGGCGCTGGCGTAATCGCCAATATGGAACGGGTAATAGTTCATATTGCCATCAGCAAAAAAAAACCACCGAGCCCGAAGGCTCAAGGTGGCAAAACCCTGCTTGCGCAGGGGCGGGGGAGGAACGGTTAAATATGCTGGTCATGCTGCTAGAATCCTGGAATGACATTGAAGCTACTTCTTGTTGCCCTTGTGCTCTCCGGCTGTGGATCCGTCACCGACGCCGAGAAGATCGCCATGATGGAAGCCAACCGCGCCGCCATTACCGCGGATCTGTTTCGCCAGCAGGCCGAGTGCCAGGCACAGGCCATCGAGTTCAGCGACCGCCGTATCACCGAGGCGTGCGTCGAGACGTACCGCTCTTCAGCAGAGAGCGCGGCGATCGTCATCGCAGCGATAGACCGTCGTATTGCAGAGGTTCGCGCCAGGCAATAGGGCATTTGCTATGCGGCCTCTGCTTATGTTTGATGGACGCGATAGACATCCGCAACCCCGCGCTTGCTGTTGCAAGAACCGCAAACCGGAACGACATCAAGCGGCCTGGTGTAATCACGATGGTCGTACTCTTTGGCCGGCATTCCGCAATCAGCACACTCGACAGAACCATCAAGCCGTTTCAATTCCCCGCTACGCATAGCGCGGGACACCTTTTGATGCGCTCTCGAAGCGATCGCGGCTGCGCTGTTCGAGCAACTGACACTACAAAACGGACTTCTGTGCCTAGCCGGCAGCAAGCCGCAGAACGCACATACCTTCATTACGCCGCCTCTTTGCCTTCCGGAATTCCGTCAAAAAGCTCCGGCCTGGTCGCCCGAAAGAACTTGATCCACGGCTTTGGTATGCCGAATTTAGAAGTTCTCCATTGTGAAATCGCCCCGGTAGAAAGGCCGCAAAGCTCTGCGACGGCAGATGTTCCACCTAGGGAGTCAATGACATGGTTTGCAATGTTTTTCGTGTCCATACGGCCATCTTAGACGACTAAGAGCATGATTGCAAGCCCCCTAAGAGCGACGGGTTTTAGAATCTTGAGCATGAGCACATTTCAGGAGCGATTCGCCAGCGCGTTCGATACCGAGGTTCGTCGCCGTCTCGAAGAGGGCGAAGAGCGACTTACCAAAACGATGGTCTGGAAAGCGGCCCGGGCAACGTCGGGCGCCTTCACGCAATGGTATGACGGCACCACCAGCGCAAAGCTCGACACCTGTTTCCTGATCGCGCCGATCCTGCGCGTCAATCCGCACTGGCTATTTGATGAATCGGCGCCGCGCAATAAAGCGACCAGCGACAAAGCCAACATCGAAGCCGCACCGACACCCACCAGAAAGGTTCCGCTTATCAGCTTCGTCCAGGCCGGCGCATTCACCGAGGCAATCGACAACTTCGCGCCAGGCGACGCCGACGAATGGATCGACCTACCCTGCCCGGCCGGCCCCAATGCGTTCGCGCTGCGCGTTGTTGGCGACAGCATGGAACCATCCTTTCACGCCGGGATGCTGCTCATTGTCGACCCGGCGTTATCGCCCGAGCAAAACGACTTCGTGATTGCCAAGAACGGCGACAACGAGGCCACGTTCAAGCAGCTCGTCAATGACGGCAACGACTGGTATCTCAGGCCAGCCAACCCGCGCTATCCGATCAAGCCCCTGGGCACGTCGCGCATCATCGGCGTGGTTCGGTTTTCGGGCACAAAACACCGTTGACCGCAGCAGCATGGTGCAAAAACACAACATTGATTCGCCATGGAATCTTAGCCTGCTAATACTTGTTGACTTACATGTCTTAGCTAACTAAGATGAAGGTGAAGGACAAGACAAGGAGATTGAAATGAAAGCGAATGTTTCTGTTGCTGAAATGGTTGCCGGAGTCAAGAAGTTTGCGCTCGCCAACTACGATAAGTTCGGCATGGATTACGTCGTTGAGTGCTACAGCGACGAAGAGATAGCCGGGATCGTGAAGAACTGCCGCTCGGTCGATGGCGCAATCAAAGCGGTCAAGAAAGACATCGCGCCGCGGAATGCGTACCGCGCCGAAATCATGGCTGAAGCGTTTTGATGGGGATTGAAATGAACCTGATCCAGATTCAAGAAGAGTTTGACGCCTGGAACGCGCGGGCGGATCGCTTCGACGGATTCGACCGCGGCGACCTCGACAACGACTACGGCGAAGAGCGCCAGGCCATGAACGAATACTACGACAGCAACAAATGAGCATGACATGAAACTCTACATCACCTACGGAATGGGATTGAAGCTCAAGAACTGCTACTCAGTTGTCGAAGGTCTTGATTACGGCGTATGCCGCAGGATGGCCGAGGCTGGAACCAACCGCGAATTTGCTTTCGACTACACCGAGGAAGAGTTCGGAGACATGGCCGAAAGGTACGGCATGAAAGAAGTCCAGATCCAGCCGCAAGGCGAGTGCGAATAACCAGGAAAATTACCATGAAACTCGAAGCCGCAAAGCGTGTGTTTGAAACCCAAGATTACCAGCCGTGGGCGCTCGTTGCCGAAGCAAAGGCAACACTGCTTCGCCTGATCTACCGCTGGACTCCGAGCGACTACAAAGGCAGGGCCGGCCAGTACAACCCGGAAGCGTGGGCAGAAGCCGACCGCGGAAAACCAACTGTTATGGTCTTCCGCAACGGATCGACATTGATCCTGCTGGAGAACATGACGGACGAAGAGATTAACGAACGCCTGCCTGGCGCGCTCAGACGCGATGCCGAGCGTAAGGCAAAGATCGAAACCGCAAGGAGTGCCGCATGACCACCAAATACACCACCGGCCCCTGGACGATGGAGTACGACTATTCCCTGGTGATGGCCGGCCAGGTCGTCGCCGTCACCATTGCGCCGGATGGCGCCTCGCTCGAAGAGCAGCGCGCCAACGCTCAGTTGATCGCCGCGGCGCCGGATCTGCTTGATGCGCTCAACCGCTTGAGCTTTGCAGCGGAGTGCCGCGACAACACGATGGGAGACGCTTGCCGGCTGATCGAAGTCAAGGCCGAGCTTGCCGCCGCAAAAGAGCAGGCCATCGCCGCAATCGCCAAAGCAACAGCCTGAACCTTTGAAAATAGTTCTTAGACGGCTAATATTTTTCTTGACTGTTCCGGTCTTAGTCGTCTAAGATAGTGATGCGGGATAAAAAAGGAGAACGAAATGAGCGAACTGTATTTCTACCGGCCACTAGCCGCTTACGGCGGAAATGTTCTGAAGTGCGCAGGAATCTGCGACGAAAGCAACATCGACATGGCAAACGAGCTTTTCATCAAAAACAATAAAGATCCTGTTTATCTGCCAGGCGTTGCTGTGGTCGACGGCTACAAGGGCGACGAGATCAGGATCGGCTTCGACAACGTGGCGGTTCCGTTTGATCCGGCCGGCGCCAATGCAGCGCCAAGCAGGGCGTGAGCAGCGAAACACAGTGGGCTTTGAATTCATAAGGAGGAAAGCATGAAAGCACTTCTGAACACCATCAAGCGAGCGATCCTGCTGTACCAGATCCGCTCCCTGGAAATCACCATCTACGGGCAGAACGAATGCCTGGCGTGTGTTGGTGATCGCCTGTTGCAAGGCCGGATCATCATCGCCCGCGGCATGGCCCGCAAAGAACTCGCCCGGGTGCGCTCCGAATACAACGCAACGCTCCCACCAGGAAAGCGGGTTGTTTGGGGCATGGCATGACCCAATGGCAATCCGACCGCGAAGAGGATTTCAACAGCATGGCGATGCTCTCGTCGGTAATCATCTTCGCCACGGTAATCATTCTTGCAGTTCTGATTTTCAAGTGAGGAAACAATGATCCCCCGACCAATCTATGAGCTTCTGCCGTACCTGTATTTCAGCGTCGGCCTGGCAGCAGCAACCAACGTGATGCCGTCATTCGGGCGGGTGTCAGGCTTGATCCTGGCGCTGATCGGAATGCGCATCTGGACATGGCGCCGCAACTACCGGAGGACGTGGAAATGACCACCAAGCACACACCGGGGCCGTGGATTAAGCACAACGGAAGCATTTATTCGGCAAAGGCCAAGGACGGCAAGTTTTATGCAGAACTCGCCGTCGCCGGAGTTTTCGCCGAAGAGGACGTTGCGCTGATCGCCGCCGCGCCTGATTTGCTGGCGGCTCTGCAACGAATGGCACAGGGGTGGGCGACTATTTCCGACGAAAACGCGAATGTTATTCCCGGCCTGGTAGAAGCCCGCGCCGCGATCGCAAAAGCCACCAGGGAATCGCAATGACTAACGACCGCGAATTCAATCCGCCCGATGTGTGCAAGACCTGTGGCGAGCACTACGCCTACAAGCGGGGCCAGTGCTACGAGTGCTACGCAGCAGACGAAAGCGAACACGCAGACCAGCAGCGCGAAGAGCGCTTAATCAAGGAGAGGAACAAATGAGCAACGAAGTAATCGCCACCCAGCAAGAGCAGAAGGCATTGACGGCCGGACAGATGCGCGATCACGTCAACCGGGTTCAAGAGGTAATGAAGGCCGTGATGATCCGCGAGACACATTACGGCGTGATCCCAGGAAGCAAGAAGCCGAGCCTCTACAAGCCGGGCGCCGAGGTTCTTTGCGTATCGTTTCGCGTGGCGCCAAGCTACAAGATCGAAGACCTGTCGAACACGGATTGCGTGCGCTACCGGGTTACTTGCGTCGGGACGCACCAGACAACCCTTACCGTGCTTGGCGAGGGTGTTGGCGAATGCTCTTCCAACGAAGAAAAATACAAGTGGCGCCGCGCTGTATGCAACGAGGAATTCGAGGCAACTCCGGTTGATCGGCGCCGCATCAAGTACAGCGTTTACCAAGGGAAGACGCAGACCACCAACCAGATCCGCACTGAGCCGGCCGACATTGCAAACACGGTGTTGAAAATGGCCGTGAAGCGCGCCCAGGTTGCCATGACCCTGAACGTCACCGCCGCCTCTGACTGCTTCACGCAAGACATTGAAGACTTGCCGGAAGAGTTACGCGAGATTGAGCGCAATCGTGAGCAAGCCGCTGGTCATCAGCCGGCCGCGCCGCTTCCGCCATATCCGCAAAGCGGTTTCGCCGAGAACCTTCCAAAGTGGCTCGAAGCCATTGCGGGCGGCAAGGCAACTGCCGAGCAGATTATTGCCAGGTCTTCAACGAAATACACGCTGTCCGAAGAACAGAAGGCGGCAATCAACAAGCCGGCTCACATCGACAACGACGGCGTGATCGACGGCGATTTCACCAAGGCTTACGAACAAGGAGAAGCATCGTGATCGAACTATCCGTACAACAAGGCACGCCGGAATGGAAGGCTGCCCGCAAGAACACGCGCAACGCCAGCGACTACCCTTCTGCCCAGGGCTTTAGCAAGAAATTCAGTAGGGCCGATCTTGTTCGGGAGGCGGCAACCGGAATCGAACGCGAATTCTCTCCTTATGTGGAAGAGAAAATTTTTCCTGATGGGCATCGTATAGAGGCTATGGCTCGGCCTCTCGCAGAGAAGATCATCGGAGAAGAGTTGTTCCCGATTGTTGCAACGTCAAATGACGGCTATCTCGGCGCAAGCTCTGACGGCGCAACGATGCTTCTTGATACCGGGTGGGAGTGCAAGCAATGGAATACCGAACTCGCCGAGGCCGTCGCCTCTACCGGGCGCGTTCCAGAAACCCATGTCGGTCAGCTTGACCAGCAAGGGCTGGTATTCGGATTCGAGCGCATCCTATTCATGGTCACAGATGGCACGCCAGAGAAGTGCGTTCATTGCTGGCACACTCCGACCGCCGAGGCCAAGGCCAGGATTCGCCCGACGTGGAAGCAATTTGACGAAGACGTTGCAGAATACCAGCACGTCGAGAAAGTCGCGGCGCCGGTCGCCGATGTCATCGAGGATCTGCCGGCGCTCACCGTGCAACTGGTCGGGCAAGTCACAGCCTCGAACCTGGCGACGTTCCAATCTGCTGTGCTGGCGCGTATCCAGTCGATCAACACTACGCTGGTAACGGATGCCGACTTCGCCAACGCCGACAAGATGGTGAAGTTCCTTGACGACGGCGAGAAGCGGCTTGATCTGGTCAAGCAGCAAGCCCTGGCGCAGACGGAGAGCATTGACCAACTGTTCCGCACCATCGACAGCCTGAAGGCGGAAATGTGCAGCAAGCGCCTGACGCTCGACAAGCTGGTGAAGGCCGAGAAGGAAAGCCGGAAGATCGATATTGTCCTGAAGGCCGGAAAAGAACTTGGGGATTACGTCGTTGCGCTGCAACATCGCGTCGGCGTTCAGTTCAAGCCCGAGGTAGCCAACTTTGGCGAAGTCATCAAAGGGCTGAAGTCGCTCGACTCCATGCGCGACAAGGTATCGGTCGCGCTGGCGAATGCCAAGATCGAGGCCAATGCAGTTGCAGACCGCATCGAATTCAACCAGAAGAAGATGCAGGCACAAAGCGCCGCCGTCCTGTTCCCTGACTTCGCCCAGGTATGCACCAAGGCACCGGATGACTTCGCCGCCCTTGTCGCCATGCGTGTTGCGGCCAAGAAAGAGGCCGACGAGAAGTTGCTTGCCAATGAGCGCGAGAAGATCAGGAATGAAGAAGCGGCCAAGGCGCAGGAGCAGGCCGTGGTAAACAATCAGTTTCCGCCAGCGATCCGTCCGCAAGTTGTTCAGGTTATTTCTGTAGCCAAAACAACAGAGGTTGAAGAAAACACCGGCAAGACCATCAAGCTCGGAGAAATCTGCACGCTACTTGGCTTCACGGTAACGGCTGATTTCCTATCAACGCTCGGGTTCGATGCTGTGGCTCACAACAAGAACGCGAAGCTCTATTACGAATCCAGCTTCAAGGGAATCTGCGCCGGAATCTCTGCGCACGTTTTGAACGTCGGCAGCAAGCCAATGAAGGAAGCGGCGTAACGATCAATGGGGCGAAACGTGGTGATTAGCGCGCAAGGTCTGGGGTTTCCGGAAACCGTTGGGCTTGCCATATCAACTCGGAGTAGCCCCACCAATTTCAACCACCAGAAGGAGCAACAAAATGGCAAAACCTCTGAACGACATGAACATCACCATGCACGGCGTAACGTCCAGTCAGATTAAGGAAATCGGGCATGACGCGAAGACCAGCACCCTGGCCATTCGCTTCAAACACGGCGGCACGCTCTACCACTACAGCGGGGTCGACGCCAAGAAGTTCGAGGAATTCAAGTCGTCCGAATCGCTCGGCGCCTACCTCGGCAACAAGATTAAGGGCCACCACGATTTCACCAAAATCAACGAGAAGAAGGAAAAGTAACCATGGCAACGAAGAAAACCGCGCTCATCAAAGACTATCGCAACGTGCGCCGCAAGCTCGACCTGAACCAAGCCGAATTCTGGAGCCGCCTTGGCATCACGCAATCTGGCGGGTCGCGCTACGAATCCGGCCGTCCTGTCCCCAAGGCCACCGCCGTTCTCGCCCACTTGGTCTACATCAAGGGCATGGACATCGACGCCCGGGAATTCAAGTGAACAAGCCCGGACAAGGATTCATCCTCGGCGCCAAGATCAAGATCCGGGCGATTCCCTACCCGCTTCCGGCGGAAGTCGCTGCGGATCTGATCGAGGCCGGGCTGTCAGCCACCAGGGCGCGCAAGGTCGTCGAGAAGATCAAGGAAGGCTGCACCCCGCAAAAGGATGCGGCCATCGCCGAATACGACGCTTTGATAGCGGACATGCTCACCGTCGAGGGGGCTATCCGTCGCACCTACGGCGTCGAGTACATCCGTGAAGAAATACTACCCATGAAGGAAGTCATCAAATGAGCAACTTAGCAATGCTGCTTCTTGCCGCCACCATTGGCGGCGCGCCGGTTAATGGCTACATATCTGCCGCGCCGATTGTGCCGCGCACCGCCTGACAAGCACGCTCGACTACTCCGGCTTTTCCGGCCACACCTACCCGGATGGTCCAGGCTGGACGAACGCCAAGGTGCAGCGCATGGCCAAAAAGCGCCGCAACAAGGCGCGGCACAAAGCGGCTTGCAAGGGGAGGTAATCGTGTTGAAGACAAAGCCATGTGAATGCTGCGGATCAACAATGACAAAGCGCGACCGAGATTCATTCAATCAATGGGTAGAAAAGCGGTTCTGCTCAAAAACATGCGCCAACAACTCAAGGGAAAAGGTTCCTATAGATGAACGATTCTGGAGATTCGTGGAGGTTTCAAAAACTGGCTGCTTGGAATGGCGCGGAACAATCGATGACAAGGGATATGGTCGCATTTCTACATTGCGCGGCGAAACTCCGGATAAGGCGCACCGTGTTTCTTGGGTGGTGCATTTTGGAGAAATACCTGATGGGCTGCATGTTTGCCATGCGTGCGACAACCCAAGGTGTGTAAACCCTAATCACCTGATGCTTGGAACTCAAAAGGCAAACATGATTGATGCAACAAGGAAGGGAAGACTCAATGAGAAGTCACTATTAAATCTTCGACCTGGCGCTATTGGTTTTTACGGGGCGGGGCCAAAATCAAACGAGGATATTCAAAATGGCATCAGTAAATAAAGTAATCATCATTGGAAACTTGGGAAAAGATGTTGATCTGCGCTACACCGCAGCCGGCGACGCAATCGCCAATCTAACCGTGGCCACATCCGAGCAATGGAAAGACAAGGCTACCGGCGAGAAGAAAGAAGCGACCGAATGGCATCGTTGCTCTGCGTTCGGAAAGCTGGCGGAAATCTGCGGCCAGTGGCTCAAGAAGGGGTCGCAGGTCTACATCGAGGGCAGCTTGCGCACGCGCAAATGGACCGACAAGGAAGGCGTCGACCGCTACACCACTGAAATTCGCATGGAGCAAATGGTAATGCTCGGCGGCAGGCCGGACAGCCAGCGCGACCAGGGTGGTGATGGCGGATATTCAGCGCCACCAGAAATAAAGCAGCAGCCAAAGCCTTCATTCGATGATCTTGGCGACGACATTCCGTTCTGAGGCGAGCCATGCAAATCAACTTCAAGAAACTGACCGCGACCGCCACCCTTCCGGAGTACGCCACGCCGGGCGCGGCCGGGCTTGATCTGCGTGCCGACATTCCGACGCGCACCGTCTTGCACCCGGGATTCCGAAAGCTGATCCCGACCGGGCTTTCGATTGAACTCCCTCCCGGATTCGAGGCACAAGTTCGGCCGCGTTCCGGGCTTGCGCTCAAGAGCGGTATCACGGTGCTGAACACGCCCGGCACGGTCGACTGTGATTTCAGGGGGAATATTGGCGTGATCCTCATCAATCACGGCGACGTTGCGTTCGACATTCTTCCCGGCGACCGCATCGCCCAACTTGTCATCGCCCCGGTTTTGCATATCACGCCAGTTCAGTGTGAGCAGTTAATGGCGACCGAGCGCGGCGCCGGCGGCTTTGGAAGCACGGGCAGATAGCGCCATGGGCTTCCATGTTCCGAACAAATTCAGAATTCGCACCGGCAGGATTGGCAGCGACGACGCCATAGGCAACGCCGGCGCCTTTGAAATAAAGCTGAAGCACGGGCAAACGGTTTTCGTCATCGCCAGCGATGCGCTTGGCTGGGAACACGTCAGCGTCAGTCGCCGCGACCGCTGCCCGACGTGGGAGGAAATGTGCCAGATCAAGGCATTGTTTTGGGACGAAAGCGATTGTGTCGTCCAATACCACCCGGCCCGCAAAGACTACGTGAACAATCACCCGAACTGCTTGCACCTGTGGCGCTCAATCTACAGCGAAATGCCGGTGCCGCCGAGCATCATGGTTGGCTATCTGGAGGCGGCATGAAAACCTTTGACCTCGAAGAAGCCGCGGCATTTCTGCATGTCTCGAAAGACTCGATGCGCGACATGGCCGACTCTGGAAAGGTGCCGGCGGCAAAAATCGGGCCGACCAAAGGCTATCGCTGGGTATTCACCGACGAAGCCCTGGAAGAATACCTGCGCGAAGAAGTCACACGCCAGACGCGGGATCGCCGGAATATACACCAACCAGCGTCCACCAGGCCGGCGGCTATCGGCGCTGGACGAGAAGCGCGCAAGCCACCTGAATTGAGGGCCAACAAATGACCACACACGACCGAGACAAGATCATCGCTGCGGCAAAAGAAGCAGATAGTGGGTTCACAGGCGATGAGTCTTTTAACCTTGGAACATCCCTTGTTGGATTAGAGGCTATTGAATGCTTCTACGCCATCGCCTTTGAAGCTGGCCGTCAGGCTGAACGGGAAGAATGCGCGAAGGTGTGCGGCGTGAAGTGAACGAACTCCAACTCGTTTACGATCTCGCCATCAGGGCCAGCGACGCCCTCGTTTGTATCGGAGCACTGGTATTCCTGGGGCTGGTTTGGATGGATGATGGTTTATAACAGGGGAATTGAAATGATCAACGAACAACAACGGAAGATGCTTGAGTGCGCGGCCAAGGCGTGCGGATTCAAGAAATGGCGGGTGCTCACAAGTGGTTTGTTTCAAGTCAGTAATAATGGGAATTGGAACGAGGCGTTCGCTAAATGGACGGGCTGGAATCCACTCACCAACCCAGGCGATACTGCCGAGATGTGCGCGAAGCTTTTGATTGATACATGCTTCTATTTGCAACTAGGCCGTGTCACTTGTGATTTTTACTATGGCACTGACAATATCCGAGATAGAGTCAGAGTCGAGTTCAAAGACCACGACAACTCCCGCCTGAAAGCATGGATGTACGCTGCGACGATGGTTGCGGCAAAGATTGGAGGATACACAGAATGAACTACGAAGAGTGGGTGGCAACGCTATTCCCATTTGAAGCCAAAACACTAACCCGCAAAGAGATATTCCAAGCCGGCGCAGCCAGCCGGGATGCTGAGATTGCGGAACTGGTGGAGGCGCTTGAGGCAGTTATCCCCGAAGTGGCCGGAGGAAATGCCGGACTGATAGCGTACAACAAATGCAAAGCAGCACTCGCCAAAGTGAGGAATCCATGAGCAATCAATTCAAGCGGGAACCGCGTTATGTGGTTTTAAAGATCAAAGATATTCATGCCTACTTATCGCCAGCCCAGATTGAGGCGCTTCAAATTGCGGGTGAAACAATCGCAGTAGGCAGGTCAATTGAAGGAAAGTCGCCGTTCAATGCTGTTGTGGTCGAACAAGACTGGCCTGAATTTGAAATGGTGTGGGCAATGATCGAGGAGAGATGCAAATGAAAGACCCAACAGCGGTTGGTGTAATTCTTGGATTCGCAATATTTATTCTTTGGGTATGGAGCCTGCAATGCTGAACAAAAATTTTTATGAGCTAATCACACAACAAGCAGATGCTTGGCGCGAAAGATATGAAGATGCCTGCATACAGCTAAATAAAGCACATAACCTCATAGACAAGCTTGAAAAGAATAACGAGGTATTGGTGAAAAAAGAGTGGCTCGCCCGTAAGGTTGCCATTTCCGTAGAGACCGGAGGGCTTATGGCTTGCGAACCTAGCGCAATGCAGGAAAGGATTGATACGCTAAATACAGAACTGTTGCTTGCACGACAAGCCAATGAGGTTCAATACCAGCAACTCGCCGCCAAGCAGGCTCGGATTGATGAGCTAATGCTGGAATATTGTCCCAACGAAATGACGGATGAACAGTTGGCTGAGTACGCTCGGCGTCAGGTTCCGATTAGTTCAGAAGAACAGGTAGCAATCGACAAGGAGTTGAAATGAACAACGAAACCAAACGTGACATTCTTATCTACATCTCCGCCCTTGTTGTTGGTATTGCGGGTGGAGTTCTTGGCGGCCTAATAAACTACCTTTTATTCTAGGAGACAGTACAAATGAGCAATTTCAAAAGAGAGAATCGCTACATAGTAATAAAGCTGAGGGACGCCATCAAGCACCTTACTCCAGCGCAATTCAGAGAGTTAAGCAATATCGAACGCTCCATTACTGTCGGAAGAGCGAAGGAGAACAAGCATCCGCTTACTGCTGTTGTAGTAGAACAGGATTGGCCTGAATACGAAATGGTTTGGGCCGCTATCGAAAAACGAGTCAAAGTGAGGAAGCCATGAGCAAGATCATCGCCGGAGAACCATCGGCATGGGAACTGCGCGTGCGCCTCTACGACACTGAATGGGTGCGGTACCGCGTCTATGAGAACTATGAACATGCCGCCAACACCATGAAACGAGTCGAAGGCCCACCACTTGAACTGAAAATCGTTCCGCTGTATGCGGCATTGGAGGAATCATGAGCAAGATCACAGGCGAACTTAATGCGGAAATGATGAAAGCATGTGCTGCAACTAACCCACAAGAACTTGAACGGCATATCATGTCCAGCATTGTTCCAAAAAACGAACGGGAGCACTGGGCAGCAAGAGAAATTAAGCATTTGCGTAACAGGCTTGAAAACGAGCGTGCCACCGTAGAGGCATTTCAAAAGGTTATTCAGCAAGCGGATGAGGATATTGGCGTATTAAGACGCCAGCGCGACGAACTGCAAGCCGATGCGCAGCGGTATCGGTGGCTACGTATTCACGGACTACAACGCGCATGGGTGTCCCTTGGAACAGATTGCGACGGACAAAACTTTGTGAGCCTCCGTTGCGAGTTCAAAGTGCCAGAGCCGCCTAATCTGCCCTATGAGGACGACGAAGCGCTTGAATGGGCGGATAAAGATTTCGACGCGGCTATTGACGCCGCCATCGCGGCAGCACGAAAGGAGCAGAAATGAGCGACGCGAAAAGAAAGTTAAGTGATTGCATCAGGCCAACAGTTGAAGCCGCACCGTGGGTTATCGAAGCAGTGCTTGAATTGGAAAACGAACTCGCCGCAGCACTGGCCGCGATCAAGGTGAAGGACGACTATCTTAATTTGTTGATTGGATACACATCAGAATCAACAGTCGCGTCTTTGATCGTGCAAAAGGCACTCGCTGCCACGGAGCCAAAGCCATGAACTTTACCGAATGGAAAGATAGGTCAATCCAGATAACCGTAGCAGAGGAAAGTATTGCAAAGGCCGCATGGAACGCTGCTATCGAAGAGTGCGCAAATGTATGTGTTCATTGTGGCAAGGTTCCTGAAACCTACTACATAACCGCTGGACACGATCATACAGACGACTCGATTCGATATTGCTTCTGCCGCTCTGTTGCACCATCAATCGAACAACTCCAAGCCAAGGTTGCCGAGCTTGAGGAAGAGATTGAGCGGTTAAGGGCAGACAACATAGCATTTGCGCGCAATCTAAAAGGGAAATCCGCAACTACTGGTGCGACATATGAGCATATATGCACCCAACTAGCCGCCGAGCAATTGAACAACAAGCGGCTGCGGGAGGCTTTGGAGGCGGTTATTAAAGTACACGGTTATGAATCTGGAATTCCCGTCGAAGCCATTTCCACCCAGGCCAACACCGAAGCACTCGACAAGTACGTGGATGAGAAGGTGAAGGGGGCGACAACTGGCCACGTGGAAGACATCCGATTCAAGAACAAAGAAATTGAAGAGCTACGCCGGATCAAGATGGCACGCTTCAATAACGAAGACTGCTGGATTTATCAAGGCGATGGCGAAGATCATCTCGAAAGCCTGTCATGCCCTGTTGTGGTTTATCCGAGTGTGTTGATCGAACTAACCAAGCAGCGTGACTTGGCGGTTGAGGCGCTGGAATGGATCGCGAGCAGTCTTCCGCAAATTGGCGTTGAGAGAGTATGGATGCTAGATCATGCCAACAAAACGTTAGCCGCCATCAAAGAAAGCGATGGGAAGTGATTATTACCAAAGCCTGTCGGCCAGGTCACTGGCTCGCAGGTTGCTATACCGTCGCAGCATTCTCGGGTCACGATGGCCAGTTATCCGGCTGATCTGAACGTCGGTCAAATTTGTCCGCTCAAACAGACGGCTTGTGGCCTCATGCCGCAGATCATGGAAGCGCAGACCGTCGCACTTGGCCAGTGCCGCAACGGTAGCCCAGCGCCGGGATAGCCGGGTAGAAGCCTTCTTCATTCCGGCCTCGCTATGATCACCATCCCAAAATAACGGGAATACGATTCCGCGTGCGTCAGTTGTTCGGTAATTCCGGATAGCTGCCACGGCAACCGTTGAGAGCGGAACCTGCCGATTGTCTCCATTCTTGGTCCGCTCAAGGAAGATTGTCCGCCGATCAAGATCAATTTGATCCCATGTCAGCGTGAACATCTCGCTCATTCGCATGGCCGTCTCGATGGCTAGATCAAACAGTAGCGTCATCGGAGCCTGGCTTTCCGGTCGAATGCCCCGCTCTACACCCAGCGCATTGATGTAGTCACGGTCATTGGCCAGCACATTGCGAATACGCTCTTCCTCGCCGGGTTCAAGGCGGCGCGTCCTGGCATTGTCTGCATCAGGCGCATTGTCGACAGATGCCCGCTCCGCATCGTTATAAACCGCGTACCTGGCCGGCAACATCTTCAGCGGATTGACCGGCACATTCCCGGCGACAACATGCCAGTCAAGGCAGCGACGCAGCGCCCCAATACGGTGCCGGATAGTAGCCGGCGTGAGATTCTTCGATAGCTTGTATGAGCGCACGGTATCCATGGCCCACTGGACCGTCACAGCACCAAGCTCAACCCCACCTATCTCGTTCCGCAACACGCCAAGCCATTGCTTGTCGCCACTGCTGACGTGGTAGCCGAGCAGGTATTCCCGAATCACGTCGTCGATTCGCCTTGCCATGTACTCCGGCTTATCGCGCCGCGCCTCTTTGGGTCGGGCGAATTCGAGCAGTGACTGGGGGATATTGCCAGCATCGATCATCGCCTCTGCCTCGCGGCAGTATGACTTTGCTTCGTCGATGTTCTTGAACGTCAGATAGATCGGGCCGGGTAATGTCTTGCGCCGAATGCAAGCCTCAACCGTACCCGAAGAACGGGTTCTGAATGTCGCCATCGTGAGCCTCCGTAACTCAGCCAATCGGACAATCGGTATTGAATTCGCGTGGTTCAACCACACTCGAACTCAGAGTAACCCCGATTTAATGCCTATTCAACCCATGCTTTGATTAGCTTTAGGACATCATCGTTTATCAAAACAGGCCAAAGAAAAAGCCCGGAAAACCGGGCTTTCGCTTGCGCCACAAGGGCTTTAGTCTGGAGGCGCGAGCCGGAGTCGAACCGACCTACACGGATTTGCAATCGGATTAGATTGCCTTGTAATCAATCACTTGAGACATAACCGCAAATGATTAACCGCGCACCGATGCGGATATTACATAAGTCTTGATTTTGTGTAAACAAATGACGATGATTTGCCATTCATCGATCAGGAATCAGCATTGAGCCTACTAATTATATTCGGCGCCGCGTTCATTGCGTGGCTGATGTGGAGCAGCAAAGGACAGAAAGAAACATTCCTGTCCTTTGCTTGGTTCTCCATGGTCGTGCTTGGCGCATTGAATATCATCTACCTGCTGGTCAAATAAGCGACCCTGCCCGCTCGTCAAATTTGCGCATCGTTTCCGTGATCCGTTCTTCGACTGCACGGATGCTGTCTCTTCCGGCATCGCGCTCAATCAAGTCTCGCCGCATTGCCCGCAGTTTTTTCACCTGATTTTCAGCCGCGTTCCCAGCAAGGATCAGGCGAACACCTGGATTCTCTGAAAGGAAAGCTGTCGCTTCTGCGCGCTGCCCATCTTTCAGCAAACCCTTGTACTCGGCTTCGAGCATGTTCACCTTGCGGATCGAGTCATAGAACTTCTGAGATTGCCCGGTGCTTCCTTGGGTATCGCCAACGAAGCGGCCGAGCAATGGAACCTTGTGCAGCGGCAACTCTTCGCCGGTAATCATCGATTCACCGGTTTGTGCCGCCTTGCCAAGTTCACGCCCTACCCCGCCTGATGCCTGGCCAATAAGGTAGTCAATGGCATCCGGCGACCAGCTAATCATGCCCGGCCGATAATCGCTGCCGCCGCTGATGAAGTTAAGACCCTGAGAAATAAGGCGGCTCCAAATCGTCGCAACATCCTTAGCTCTTGCATGGCCAGGTTGCGGGTTCAGGCTGTTGAAGTTCTCCCTGAAGATTTCCCTACCAGTGAAATCTTTGTTCTCGGCCAGCGCCGCGAACGGATCGACCACCGAAGGCGTGATCGTTTGCAGGCTGAAGCCCGAATTTCCGACCGGGTTGAACGCCTCGGCGAACATTGAACCGAACGCGGCCAGCTTCTTGATTGGGTCTTTGCCGCCGGACATCACGAACTCGGTCGCAATGCGTCCGATGCCGGGAAGGACGTGGAAGCCGAGCGGCATGGCCAGGGTCAGATACTTGCCATCGCCAATCGGCAGGATCAGGTTACGCTCGCGCACAAACTCGGGCGGCTCGTCATCGTCGTACCCGGCAGCGGCCAGCAGTAGCGCCTGCATCGAGCCCAGCATGATGCCGCCGAGGACGATCTTCTTGCCTGTCTTCGACAGCCTGACATTCTTGATGTCGCCACCGTGCTGCTCGAACAGCGTTTCGGCAATCCGCGCCGTGCCTTGCACCGACGCATTGAAGAATGCGTAGAGCGCGCCGACCTGCGTTGCCATCTGGCCCTTGCGGTTGAAATTCACCGTGATGTTCTTGGCCAGCGATGCCGCCTGCTGCTTGCTCATGCCCTTTTCTTTCGCCGCCTTGTAGGCAGCCAGGCGAACGGCGTTCTCCATCGTTTCGTTGTAATCGGACAGCCAGCCGAACAGCCCGCGCGTCAGTTGCTTGGCCTTGCCTTCCTTAAACTGTGCAAGTTCCGACTTGATCGCCTCGGATCGTGTCTCGGCATTGGCGTACTGGTCGCGGTAGCCGGTCTGGCCACCCTCTTTCTGGAATTCCTCAAACAGCGCCGCCCAATTCGAGGAAGGAATCTTGCCGGCCCGGTGCGCCCGGATGTCCTTGTAGATCCCGACCAGCGCATCCTTGGTGTAGCCCATGACGCGCTTTTGTTCGCCGGCCAGCGGCGTCGAGGACAGGTTCAGCAAAGCGCCTTGCGCATCGCGGATCAAGTTGATGACCCCGAAAACCGGGTTGTATTGGGTGTTGATCGATGCCAGGTAGCGGGTCGCCTTGCCAACAACAGACAGCACGCGGCCAAGGTTATCCACATCCAGGTTCTTCATGGCCGTGGCCATGCGCATTGCCCGCTCGTCACGCTCGTTGAAGACGATGTAATGGTCCTCTCCGTTAATGCGGGTCAGAACCACATTGTCGCGGTTCTTGAATCCAAGCTCGACACGCTCCTGAACCCGGTCGCCAAAGGTCTGCTCGACTTCGCCGCCCAGGCTGCGCGCCATCCGATCGGCCTCGTCCATGGTGGTGAAGTCGGCAACCTTCTCACCGTTGCTGTCCAGCACGTTGTAGATGGCGACGTTCTTGACGACCCGCTCCTTCGGCGCCTTGTCGACAGTCCAGAAGTCGGCATTCGGATTCTCGACAGCCAGCCCGGCCAGCGCATTGCTGACGCGGTTCTTCTCGGCGCGCACGATGTTGCGCTCGCGCTGCTGCGTCAGGTTGGCGATGATGTCGACCACCGCCCTACCGGAGCCCATTGCCCGCTTTGTCGAACTGCCACGCACACTGAAGCCCTTGCCGGTGCCGACGTGACCGTTATCCACATCCTCGCGCTGCAATGGAACGTAGTGCTGGTAGGCGCCGTTCCATGCGTCAATGGTCGATTGCTTCTCAAGGCCCGAACTGACAAGGATTCCTTGACTGTTGCGGTTCATCGCGCTGACCTTCGCCGCCAGGGATTCAAACGTGCGCTTCTTGTCGGACGGAAGCCCGGCAAGATAGGCGCGCGCCGCGGCAGTCTCAATGCCCGAGCCACCATCCGGCATGTCCGGGTTGATCTTGGCAATCTGCTTGTTGCGCTCCTCGGCGTGGCGATTCCACAAGTATTCCTCGAAGTCGCCCATGTCGACGCCGGCATCCTGCATCTGTTTCAGCAGCGGGCGAAGCTCGAAGTCCAAGAAATCCTTGACGCCCTTCGCCGCCCGGCCATGGAACAATTCTTCCTGAAGGTAGGGATTGAAGTTGTCGCGGATCTTCTTGCCAGCCCCCATGATGGCCTGAATCACGCGCTTGGTGTCGATGTGCTTGTCTTGCAGCGCATAGATTACCTCGTCCATTTTGGATGGCTCGGCAACATCCCAGCCTTCGTCGGCGACGTTGTAGCGGATGTCTGAATTGTTGGCGTCGAAGTTTCCGTTGTTTCCGATAGCGGATTTTGCCTGTGATTTGTCGAATGCGATGTAATGCGTCAGCATGTTTCCGCGATCAACGAACTCACGCGCATCGTTGTCGTAGTATCTATCTGCGCGCTTTGCGATAACACCATCATAGCCAGCGGCCTTTGCGCGCTCAACTCCATCGGCGTCTGATCCGACGCCGCCGAATTCCTTCCAGAATTCATCTACGCCTTTGGTGTACGGGTTTTCTATGCGGACAAACATTGGCATAATATGAGCCGATGGCGCAGAGAACGAAACTCCCTTTACCGCTTCGCTATATTCTCCGGCCTCTCGCGGGCTATCTGTAAAGTAAATTGCCGGGCCGAACTCACCTCCGCGAGTAGTCTTAAATTCCGAGAAATCAGCGTTCGTTCCGTGATAAACAACTAACGGCTCACCATTCGCATTAACCACCTTGCTATCGCCGAACCACTTGCTAAAGGCGGCGGAGTCCGTCTGTTTCGGCCCGGTGGCGTAGCGCGTATCGCCATCGGCCTCGCCGGCCTTCATGTTCTCCCGCATCACATCGACGCCGATTTCAAGCGCCCGAGACAGCGCGTTGTCCTCGTTGGCCTTCAGCCCGAGGATGCCGCGGACGATCCGTACGAACCAGTTCCAGGCGCTCGATACCTTGCCGGCGCCAACCTGCGGGGCCGATACCTGCTTCAGCATCTGCTGGAACTTCGGATTGCTGAACGTCTCGGCAATGAACTCGTCCACGTCGCTCATACCGTACATGCCCTTGAGCTTGCCGGTCTTCTTGACGTGTTGGTACAGGGAATTCATCTGCGCCGCAGCCATGCCCTTTCCTGATAGCGCCTTGAGCGTTGCGGCGTGCATCAGTTCGTGCAGCATGTTGCGCTCTGCCGATGCCGGGCGGAACAGGGAAATGGTATCGGTCTTCGGGTTGTAGCCGGCGGCGTACTTGTTGCCCTCGCCCGCGTTGAATTTCCAGCCCTTGCCGTCGCCCACGGTAATGCTCGGGGCAATGCCGGTCTTCATCAGCAGCTTGGCCAACTGGCGATAGAACGGATTGCGCGAAGCCGTAGCGATGAACTTCAGCACCTCGGCGGCGCTCTTGCCTTCGGCGGCCATGCCGTAAATAGCCTTGTCGGCCGGCGAGATACCGCCCGGCGAAGCAATGTTTCCGGCGCCTTCCTGCTCGGCCTCGTTGTTGATGACACTGACCGGGTTCATGGCCATGACGCTCATGATCTCGTCGAGAACCTTGCCGCCTGCGCTCGGATCTGCCGGGATGAAATATCGCTGCTTATACTCGATGCGCTCGTTGATGACCCCGGCGTTTCGCAGGTTGGCCTCGTCCTTGTAGTCGAACCAGCGATTCCCCCGGTCCAGTTCGATGCGCTTCTGCCCGGAAACGGTTGCCAGCTTGAAGCGGATGCGGTTCGACATTTCGACCGTTGATCCACCCAGGACGGCACGAACCAGGTCCGCGCCGCCCATCTTGGCGGCCGTGCTTTGCACGTTGAGCCGGTTCATGGTATCGGCCACGTCCTTGTCCATGACCTGACGGCCAAGCAGGCGCCGGCCATCATCCATCGACAGGCGCACGACGGATACATGCTCGTTGTTGAAGCGGTCCCAAATCGGCAGGATGCCGCCAACAACCATGTGCAGGCGGCGCGGGATTGTCGTCGGCCGCTCGCTGTTCTCGGCTTCCCAAAGCGCCTTTGCCTCGCCCTCGGTCAGCTTGGTCCAGGCGGCCGGCTTGAAATCATTCGCGTTCTCGTAGGTCGTGCCGCTGGTCCGCCAGATTCCGTAGAGCTTGTGAATCCGACCTTCCTTGTCGGTGCGGACCTGGTTGGTCGTCCACACCCCGGCGATTCGCCCGGAATGGTTATTCTTGAACCAACCGCCCTGCTTCGCCCCGCCAACGGTTGTATTGGCTGTGGCGAACGGGTAAATCGGATTCTCGACCTTGTATTGGATTTCGTAATACTTGGTCGGCGCTCCGGTCATCGGGTCCGTGTAGACAACCTGCTCGTTCTGCGCAGCGGCGCCCTTGTGGCGGATGGTCTGCATCCCGTCATCGAACGCGCCCGTCCGCCGGGCAAGATCAATCTGCGCCTCCATGTTGCGCATGAAGAAGTCGAATGCGGCCTGCTGCGCGTCGAGCTTGAGCGACAGCAGCCGGTTAAGGAATTGCGTGACGGGCGGCACTTTGCCGTCGACCAGGGATCCGTTGTCATCATAGAGCCCGGATAGCCCCATCTGATCGAGCAGGTCGGCCGGCATGTCGGCAATACCAGTACCCGGCTTCATCGCCTCGAAGAACTGGCGAACCGCCATCGTGGCGTACTTCGATTCCAGATTATCGACCGCCGAGAACATCGAGCCGCCAGCCGTATCGCGCTGACCAGCCGTCAAAGCGCCAAGCTGTTCAAGGCGACGGGCAACCGACGAAATGAAACGCTTCTGCGCCGGGATGTCGGTTGTAATGAGCCGGTAAATCGGCGCCGATACCTGATTGGTCCGGTGGCTGCGGCCAAAGCCCTGCACCGCCTTGTCCGCGCTCCACCCGGGCTGAAGAACATAATGGACGCGCTGCGCCTTGTTCTTGTAGCGGCGGTCAGCGTGGAACGAAAACCCGGTGCCGCCGGCCTGCGAGAAGATCAGGATGCTCTTCTTGCCGTTCTTGAACGCCTCGGAATCGGCTGCCACATTGGCCGCGCTGCGCTTCTCGACCTTGCGCTTGCCGTCCGTTCCCGTCACGACGCGCTGCGTGCGCCCCGTGATTTCGGCGACCTTCTCGGCGCCGAACACGTCGACAATCATTTGCAGCGGCGAATCGGGAACCTCGAAATGGCGCAGTTCCTCGATCATCTCATCGCGCCGCGCCATCGCCTCGCGGTTCATTACCGGCAGGCCGTTCGAGTCCTTGACCTGGCGAATGCCTTCCTTGCCGTCGTCGTCGGTGTATGTCTCGTACTGCGCCACAGGAAATGCCCGGGCGACCAACTGGATAAGCTGGTCACGCGGCGTCAGGTCAAGCTCTTCCAGGCTATCGGCGTCCTCGTCCTCGCTCACCTTCTGGCCCGCCAGCTTCGCCAGCGCGCGGGTCTGGTCAGCTTCGTTGGTATTGGTGATTTGCAGCACGATCGACTTGCCGGCGGCGATGTCATCCTCCATCTGCTTGATGACGCTCGGCATCTGCGAGGCGGTAATGACCTGGTTGAAGAAGCGCTGATGCGCCCCCCAAAACGCCGACATGATGTTCGACTTGACCTTGCCTGACTCGCGGCCGGCAGCCTTGCCTCCGGACATTACGCCCGTTGTCTCGAACGCCTTGTTGATGTCCTTGAGGACAACCTGCCAGGCTTCCGCCAGCTTGTCGTAGGTTTCGCGCTGGTATCCGGTCAGCGTGTGTTCCAGCCGCTCGTACTGAACGCCGTCGTAGGAAAGCGACCTGGCCAGATAGAGCCCCATCTGCTTGAGGTTTTGCGCGACCAGTTCCATGGCGGCCACGGACCGGCTCATTTCGGCAACGAAGTTCATCACCGTCGAGAACGGCGTGCCGTCGCCCCAAATGCCAAGGCGCTCGGCATAGGCCAGGTTGCTGACCTCCGTGGCGCCAGTCGCCGACACGTACATCACGCGCGCCAGAGGCAAGGCGCGTTGCAGTTCGAGCGCCGCCAACGCCTGATCGGATGGCTTGGTCTGTCCGCGCTTTCCCTTGACCGGAACCGCATTTCCCATTTCGTGCGCTTCGTCGAAAATCAGCGCCCCGTCGAAGTCCTTGCCCACCCAATCGACGATTTGCTGGATTCGCTCGTAGGAAATCCCGTCGTCGTTCTGCTTGCGCTTGCCCTTGTTGGCCCTGGTCGCATCGCGGGCCGCCTTGGTCTGACCGCGAATGGTCGGGTATCCGGCGAACAGGATTCCCTGTTCGGCGCCGATGGCCTCGCCGATCTTCTTCTTGCCAAGATCGACCAGCAGCGACGGGTCGCCGCCCAGGTCGCCAAAGTCGCGCTTGGCGTCGACAATCAGTTCCTTTTTCTTGGAGATCCAAACGGCTTTCTTACGGCCCTGATTCCAGTTGTCGAGGATGACGCCTGAAATCTGCCGGCCCTTGCCGACGCCCGTACCGTCACCGAGAAAGAAGCCGCGCCGGGTCTTTCCGTCCGGAAGCATCTGTTGATGCGCCTGGCCGGCGTAGACCACGGCCTCAAGCTGCGCATCGGACAGCAAGCCGTCCTTGATGATCTTCTGGTTCAGATTCGGCGCATAGGTCGGGTCAGGCGGGACCACGGACGCCAGCGCGGCTGACTCGACCAGCGGCGTGTTATGCGGCACGGCGCCGTCGATGCGGACCTTCTTGGGGGAATACTGCTCGAAAACCGAATTGCCGATTTCGCCGGATGCTGTCTCGGCGCTGGCTGTTCCAACCGTTACTGCATCGACAGTCGATTCATTGCTTCCGCCACGCTTTGCGGCGTTGCCAGCCCCATCAGTTCCGGCGGCAGTTCCTCGGTCGGGTCGTCCAGATTCAGCAGATTGGCCACGGCGTCCGCCCAACGGTCTTTGAGCGCCAGCATCATCGCCGTTTGCTGCATCGCTTCCGCTGCCTCCACGTCCACGCCCAGGTCCGGCCCCTCGGTTACTGTCCATGCCAGCAGGTCCAGCAGGGCCGGCATCGGCTCCACTCGAGGGGATCTGACCATCTTCAGCAGATCCTCGGCCTCCTGGCTGGCCGGCAGGCTGGCGATCCAGTCCAGTTGATTCTTGATTTTGGGCTGCGACAGGTCGGGTAGCACGGACTTCCTCCAATAGCGCGAGGGCTTCGGCCGGCGATTTCACCTTTCCGGTGACAATCTCGCCAGAGGTCGGCCCGTTTTTGTCGATGACAAGGATCTGATTATCGAACGTCGTGCCGTACTTGACATAGCCGCTGCCTTCAATTCCAACATTAGCACGCACGTTGTATTCCGCAAGGATTTTCTTCCACCAGTCGCGGAATGCCGGTCGGTCGGCAGCCATGCCTTCGCCGACGATGGCGACCAGGCGACCGCCGGAGTTCAGGCGCTTCAATGCCTGCTCGATGTGCTTGGCCCCGTTCATCGTGTCGCGCTGGCCTTGCACGCGGCCGGCGGTCGCCGAGAACGGCGGGTTCATCACGATCACGGTCGGCTGGATTTCGGCCGGCAGGACGTTATTCAACTGCTCGGCGTTTTCAGAGAAGTAGCGATCGAACGGCATGTTTTGCAGCACGCCCAGGCGGCGGGCCGACAATTCGTTGACCACGACTTCGCGCACCCCGGCATTCTTGCCGAACACGGCCAGCCCGCCGATGCCGGCGGACGGTTCGAGGTAGGTGTCGGCGGCGTTCAGGTTCGCCACCCAATTCGCCAGATAGGCGTAGGTCGGCGGCGTCGAGAACTGTTGGAACTCGTCTTGCTCTGCGGTGCGCTTGGTCTGCGTCGCCACCAGGTTGAGGATGTCGGTGTCCAGCTTCTCGATCACCCGGCGCGCACGGCTTGCGTCGCTTTCCAGCGGATAGGCTTGCTTGGCATCGAGCAGGTAGAGATTGATGCCAAGCTCCATGGCGTCGTAGGCGTCCTTCGGCGTATAGACGCCGTTCGCCTGTGTTCCGCCGAAATACTCGTCGGCCTTGGCGAACAATGCCCGCCAGTCGAACCGTTCGCCGTCGTCGATCTGGTCGCGCACCCATTCGGCCAGCTTGCGGCTGGCGCTCTCGGTGACGTACTCCGTCGTCGGCTCGTCGGACTTTGCTGGCTCGGCCGGCTGCTGCTTGGCCAGGAACTCGGCCTCGTAATCCTTGGCAAAGCGCACCGCGTATGGTTTCACGCCGTCGCCGAACTGCTGGATCAAGCTGCGGAAGAACAGACGCACGAAGTCCTTGAACGCCATGCCGGCCTTGCCGAACGCCTCGGCAGCGGCCAGGAAGTGCGGCTTGGCCGCCTTGTAACTGTCTTCGTCGAAGCCGCCAGGGAACGACATCAGCTTGCCCTTGCCGCCGCCGAAGATCGATACCAGCCCCTTCAGTGCTTCGTCGATACCTTGCACACCGTACTGCGCCATTTCCTTGGCCAGCGCGGCGGCCGTCTTCTCCTGCTCGTCGGACAGCTTGGGCGCGGCACGCGGCCCGCTCTTGGCCAGCAGCCGGCCCTTGATCTTGTTCTTGATGTCCTCCGCGTTGTAGATCGATGCCGGCACCTTGCCCTTGCTTGCCGACAGCGTGGTGTAGCTGATGCCGCCCGGGGTGGACGACATGGCACCGCCGGCCGTGAAGGTCGCTTCCCATCCTAGGCCGCCGGTCTTGATGACGCCGAAGCCAACGTGATCGCCGTTCGGCATACTGTGAATTGTCGGGATGCCGAGGTCGTTCTCGCCGGCAACGAGGACCATCTGCCCTTCGTTGAGGCGGTCGAGGACAAATTGAAGATCCTCCTGCGTCCACTTGCCATTGTCTTCGAGTGCCTTTTCGCCGGGCGCCGGAGCCTGTGGCTGCTCCTGTGTTTCCTCGCGTAGCGCTGCTGCTTCCTCGTCGAAGATGGCTGCAAGCTCGTCTTCCGACATGCCGACGTTATCCGCCTCCGGCGTGTCGGCGACGGCCGGCGGCTGCTCCGGATCGGCCGGCTGCGCCGGCTTTTCCTCGCCGAAAATGGCAGCGAGCTTGGCCTTTTCAGTATCCGCCTTCTTGCGCGCCTCGTTCTCCTTGCGTTGCGCATCGATGGCGTCGATGTTGTCGGCTGCCGACTTGAGCGCATCGAGGTATGGCTTGTTGGCCTCCGTCCACGGGCTCGTCTTCTGCCAAGGCGAATCGGACTTCAATACCGGGCCGGCATCGGTCCATTCGATCGCGTCGACGAAACGCTGGAACAGCGCAACCAGGCGCGTGCGTTCGTTGGCCATCGGGTACGGTGCGCCGCGATATTGCGGGCGCTTGACCTTGCCATCGGTCGCCCAATCGCTCTGCATGTAGTCGTCGCGCTTGCCGCTTTGGGTCAGCGTGTCCAAGCCCCACGCCTCGGCCATGCGGGCGAACGGCTCGGCATCGTTCGACCAGTACGGCTTGGCCGATCCCTTGTCGAGCGCCAGCGCCTCGCGGTAGAAGTCCGTGTTCTGGCGCTTGCTGTCCCTGCCGAAATATTCGGTCAGCGCATAGATGGCCTGATCCCGTGGCGTGCCCTTGTCCTTTCGGCCGCCCCAGGTCATGTAGCGACTGCCGGAAAGGAACTGCTCGGCAATGGAGACGACATCATCCGGATTCCCGGGCTGCCGGTTCAGCAGTTCCTTTATTCCCAGGATCGTCTTTTTCAGCGCCGGGTCGGTCGTCAGGAAGTCGATTGCGTGGAAGAACTCATGCAGCACCGATCCGTCGCCCCGGGTCGCCGTGACGTTGATGACCGGAACGGTCGTGTCCTTACCGTTGATCGTCACCGGATGGTTTTCGGAGAAATGGGCGGCGTACTTGCCATGGCCGAGGGCGCCGATGGTGAAATACAGCTTGCCGCCGAACGACAGTTGCTTCGGCTTGGCGCCGAGCAGATCCGCCATCGTCATCAGCGCATCGTAGGCATAGTTCAAATGGTCCTGCGCCTGCTGTCCCGTCACATACTGGCCGATCACCACGTCTGCAAATCCGAAGGTCTTCTTGAACTCGGCGGACGAGATATTGCGCTGGCCGCGCTCGTTCGGCAGGCCGGAACGAATGATCTTGTCCAGGCGCGGCCGGATCAGGGAATCCTTGCGGTCGCCCCGCCCTGCCCGCTCGATGTCCTCGGAAGCCTTTGCCTTTGTCCATGAACGGTATTTGGCATCCCATGCGTCCGCCTCGAACAGCGGCAGCGCGTCCATGATCTTGCTGGAATTCGGCGCGAACAGCGCGCGATTCTCCGCGTAGTAGGCGGACTGCCGCCAGTCCTTCAGCTTGCCTTTCTCGTCAGTCCGGCCGTCAGGGAAGAACAGCTTGTCGACCACGGCCTGAATGTCGTCGAGCGACTTCACGCCGTCGAAGGATTCAACGAAAGCCTTGAGCTTTTCCTGATACTCGCCGGCAATGTCCTTTGCCACCGCTAGGCGCTGCTCGTCGGTTTCGTTTCCGGAAATGCGCCCCTTGTAGCTGCCGTAATTGCCAGAGAAAAGATGCTTTGGTCCGTGACTATAACGGCCGGTCTTCCAACCTATCTGGCCGGCGCCTTCGTACCAGAAGAACTCTTGGAACGTGGCGGTATTGGCGCGCAGCTTCTCCATGATTTCCTTAGCGCCCGGCGTGGCGTCGTCGGCAATCACGGTCATCGGGAACAGGTCGGACCTGGCCGTGGACTTCAGCAAGGATTCCCAAGCCTTTTCGCTGGTATCGGTCAGCGCCGCAATGTCTTTCTTGACGCGCTCCCACCAGCGTTTGAGGACAACGCCGGTATTCTTCTGCTTCTCGATCCGCTTGCCGTCGAACCAAGCACGCCCGTCTTCGGTCTTGATCCAGGCGCGGGCGTCGTTGTAGCCCTTGAGGTAGGTGTCGCTGTCGTTGGGCAGCGTCGATTTCGTTTGCCCGCGCAAGGCATGATCGAAGCCAGCCTTGTATTTGGCCGCGTCTTCGCTGTCGTCCTCGATCTTGGCGACGCTCATTCCCCACCGAAGCGTTTCCTTGTAAAGCTCAGGATCGCGGGCGTCTTCCTTCTGCTTGTTTTCCCAAGCCGTCTTTGCCGATTTGAATGCTGACTCGAAAAACGCTTTTGGCAGTACCGGCTTTCCGTCGACAACCATCGCATCAAGCGCAGCCTTCGCTTCGGGCGCTACGGCGTCCTTCTTCAGTTCGGCAATGGTGTTGGCGACAACCAGTTCAGCCGCCTTGGTATAGGTGTCGAGGTCAGTTGTGCCGGCCAGTTCGTTGAGCCCAGCATCGACCAACGTGGAAACATGGACCTCGCGCTCAAATACCTTGCGGCGCTTGGCGACTTCGGACTTATTGACGGTCGGCGCTCTGTCCTGCTTACCACCTTCAGGCTTACCACTTGCCACCTTCGATGTTTCTGCCGGCTTTTCTGCGTCGACCGTGGCATTCTTCGCCGCCTCTAGCTTTTCTCTAGCATCCTGCAATTTCTGCCGGATTGGTTCAGCGTGTGATTTCTTCCATTCTTCACGGGCAGATTCAACATCGGCCTCTAATTGGGCCATGTCGCCATTCTTGATCTGCTCTTGCTCTGGAGCCTTCGGTTCTTCCGGAGCCGTTGTGGCATCAGGCGCTTCGTTCTTGACCGTGTTTTGATTGGCCGGCTTGTCGCCCCATTGCTCGATCAGTAGCGCCTGATGCTCTTGCTTGATGCGGTTCCACGGCGTCATTGCCGTGTACTGCTTCATGCCGGAGGCGTCCATGATCCAATTGCGATGGGCCGGCGTGCTGGAAGTCCAGAACGTCGGCGGCTCTGTCGGCTTCTGCTTTTCCGGTTTCGGTTCATCAGCTTGCTTCGTGTCACCCTCATTGGCGAGGGAAACATCCCCGCGCTCCTTGGCGATTTCCTCGGCCGTCTTGAACTCGGCATAGCGGTCCTGCTTCGGCTTGTGTGCCAGCTCACGAACGAAGTATTCGCCGTCCTCGACCACGCGAATACCGCCAGCCTCATAGACGTTCTTGCCATCCGTGTTCTTGCCGACGAGGCTAAAGCCATTCGGCACCTTGCCCTTGAAGACTTGATCGTACTTGCCGCCGTAGGTCGGCGCGTTATCGTCTTCATCGGCGTTCACCTCGACTGGCGTCGCCGATTTGGCACTATCTACCGCATTTTGTGCATGTACAGTTGCACTATTGGCCGGTTTCTCCGCGCTTAAAGTGTCAGATTTGGCCTGTTGCGTTGCGCTTACCTGAACTCCGCGCTTCTTCAGCTCGGCAACGGCCGCTTCCTTGAATCCGTTCTGCCCGTGCGTTGTCAGCCAGGTAAGTTGGGTTTCCGTGCGGTTGCTCAGATCGAATTTCCCGGCCGGCGCTTGTCCTGCTTGCGGCGCGGCGGCGGGTTGAGCCCCAGCCTTCGGCGCATTTCCTTGATCTGCTTGCGGCGCAGTTTGAGCAGGGACGGCAACATTGGCGGGCTCCTTCGCAGCCGGCGCTTGCGCTGCAATGCTGGTCAACGGCCCTTTGGCTGGCGCAGCCGCGTTCGACTGCGCCCCGGCAGGCGTGCCGGATTTGCCCTCGGGGGAAGTATTCTGTTCGGCCTGTGCTGCGGCCTGCTGCGCCACGGTCGCGGCATGGGCGCCAGACTGCACGGCAAGGTTCGCGGCTGCGGAGAGCGGGCCGACTACCGGGATGGCGGGCGCGACATCGCCACCGGACTTGCGCGCCATGTCGCCCACGGCGATTTTCGACTTCAGGTAGTCGCCCATGGTGAACGGGACTTCTAGCCCATCCTTGCCGGAGACGAAACCAATCTGCTCTGCAAAGGCATTCTCAATTGCCTTTTCGTAGTTGGTGCGGGCGAATCCTTGCAGTCGCGCCTCGTTGATCCCCATCAGGGCATCGATGCGCTGCTGAAGCGGCGCCGGGTCATTGACGATGGTGATGTTGTTGCGGCGTAGCTCGGCTTGCCACTTTTCGTAGGCGTCGCGCTCGGCCTGAAGATTCGCTGCGTTGGCATCGGCGGCATCGATGGCAGCTTGGCGCTCGGCATCTGCGGCGACAATCTGTTCGCCTGGCGTTCCGGGATAGACCGGCGCCGGCAGCAGGCCGGAAATTTCCGGATTGTCCTCGGCGGTCGGATTCCCAGGCGGTGCGTCCTGCTGCGCAGCAACCTTCGGCGGCATGATGTTGAATGCGCCACCCATGAGCGAACCGGCCAGCGTACCCTCGACGGCAGCGCGCGAAACGCCTTCGTCCCACGGCTTGCTTTGCGCAAGGTTCGACAAGACCTGTTCGAGAACGGATTGCGGCAGTTCCTCGAACGCACCTTCCGAGACTGCGCCGCCGGCAACGCGCTTGGCGCCTTCCTTGAGCATGCCCTTGATGGTCTGGTCTTTGGCTTCTTCAGTAACGCCACGCATGGCGCCTCCGGCAAATGCGGTATCCGGATCGATCACGCCCATGCGCTGCGCCAGCTTGCCACCAACAACACCAGTCGCCCCGCCAACAAGGCCAGTTACGGCAGAAGCCGCGGCAGCCGTGCGCGGATCTGCGCCTGCCTCGGTTAGCTGGTTCATCTGCTGGCCAGCCATGACTGCGCCCTCGCCACCGGCGCCAGCAAGAACCGGCGCCGCGATGCCGGCTGCCTTCGTCAATGCCTGGCCAACCTTAGCGCCGCCGATCATCGACGGCAGCGATTCAACCACCGAACCAACAAGCTGCTGCGGATTCTGAATGTACGCCTTGGCAACCTGGCCAATGCCTGACATATCGCCGTTTGCTGCGTCGGAAAACGGCGTCTTGTTGTCTTCCCATGCCTTGTCGATGTTGCGCCGGGCTTCGACACGGCCTGGTGAATATTCGGCCTCGGCCTCTTTCGCCCACTTGGCCGGCGCAAAGCCAGTGATTCCGCCGAGCGCGTTCGCGGCCTTGTCGGCGTAGGTGTCGCCGGTGATTGCCGCAATCGGGATGTCAGCAACGCCGGTCACGATGCCGGGCAGTTGCTCGACGCCACGCTTCAGGTCGGTAACAAGGTCAGCGGCGATTCCCTTGTTTTGCTTCTTGGGCGGCTTTGCATCAAGAAAATCCGCTGCGCTTCCGAGCCCGCTATCCGAAGAAACGCCATCCAAGAAATCCTCTGCGCGCATTATTGATACCCCATCGCCTTGAGTTGTTTGATCGCGTCTTCGCGGCTGATTCTTCCGGCCTGCATTTCTGCCCTGATGTTCTGCGCAGAAACATTCGCGCCGTCCTGCTTTCCATTGGGCGCTACAAACTGCGTCTTACCGTCCGGCCCGGTCACTGCAAGATATTGCGGCTGCGCCTGGCCAAGTTCATTGGTGCCGCCGCCGACCACGTTTGTCCTGATATGCTCGCCAGACTTTCCATTGAGCGAACGAAGAATTTCAAGCGCCTTCGCATCGCCACCGATAGCGCGATTCTGCAAATCGGCGATTCCGGACGCCTGGTTCAAAGAGAGTGCCTTGATCTTGTTGTCCAGAGGATTGCCAGAAATTCGCATTGCCTCATTGGCTGCCTGCAAATCTTGCCCACGCATGGTTACTTGGTCGCGGTTGGTTGCTGTCTGTGCAGCAATCCCGGCATTCTGGCGCTGCGTTTCATTGCCCATTGTTGCAATGTCGCGGTGACTATCAGCATTCATCAAAGCAGAGACAGCTACTTGATTTCCGTTTTTTCCGCCTTTGGTCATCCGCAACAGTTCATCACTTCGCCAGCGTTGAGTTTTCTCAGCGTTGTCTGCGGCGATACCGCCATCGCCAAGGATTCCGGGGCCATAGCCGCCAGCCGGAATATCCTTGTCTCGATTGGCAATCATTTCGCCACGAATCTTGTTGGCGTTAGCCATGCGCGCAATGCCTTCATTCACAGATGCGGCATCGCCTCCGATCATCTGATCTTTCAGCCCGGTAACTGCACTTTCAGGTTTGATGTTCGTGTAAAGCGGCGACGTTCCCGGCGCCGTAACCTTGCTGACACCGGCTTGTGATGTCTGGTTGACGTTATAGGCTTTGTTCCCTGAAACAAAGCCACCGCCAGAGCTATCAGGCATTGAGCCATTATTTCCAGTAATGAATTCGCTTTTCGTTCCAACAGGGAAGCGTTCTTTTTCAGGGCCAAATTGAGATCCTGGTTGAAACTCTGAGCCGGGATTTATTGATTGCTGTTGAACTGGTGCAGGCGTGGCAGATTGAACATTCCTTGCCGGAGTGCTGTCGCCAGTGACAAGCGTTTTAAGTGCATTTGCAGCCGGATCAAGCGCATAGGCTACGCTATTCATCACGTCTTTTCCGATTCCTGCAATGCCGCTAATTGCTCCACGCCCAACCTGGCCAACCGCGGCGCCATAGTTTCCTGCGTCGGCAGCAGCCTTTGCGGCATCGCCGCCAGCCTGAATAGCTGAAACAGTATTCGGGAATGCCTGAACAGGTATTTTCTTAAGTTCGTCGTAGGCAGGGTCGTAAATGCTTCCACCGCTGTAGCGACCGCCTTCCTTTAGCCCATCCCTGACAGGCGGCTTGCCGTTGGTGGCTTCGATCAAGGACTCGACTGCGGCCGGACCGCCGAGCGCCTCGACGGTATTTCCGGGCAATACCGCCTCAGGCTTCTTGCCGCCGGTTAGGTTGACGTCGACGCCACCAATTGACATTGGCACATTATCGACGCCGCCCTTTCCGCGAACGATTCCGCCATTGGCGTAGCCGGATGCCTTGTCGATCTGCTCCCGGCGTCCACCAAGAATGCCAGCGGCGCGCTGAATCATTGATTCAGGCTGTTGAACTGGTTGCGGAACGGGCTGCGTAACTTGAGGCGGAGCTGCTTGCGTAACTGGCGCTGTACTCATGCCAAGGTTCTGCAATACCGCATTACGCTTTGCGCGTTGCGTGTCTGTCATTCCATCGGAACCAATGATCCCGCCATCGGCAAAACAACGTGCTTTCTTTTTGGAACTCATGGCGCGGCCTCCTATGTCTGCCAATTATATGGCGTTGATTGCATTATGGTAAGCAATCAATACGAAACGAAAACCCGCCAAAGCGGGTTATGACTCTTCCTGTAGGAATCAAACCTCCTGCCGAAGCTGGAAGCTGTTGCTTGACCCTTCAGATGCTTGCAGATGCAGGTTGTTGAAGTTCGATACCGCCTGGTGCGCACCAGGAATTAAACGCTTTGCGAAACCGTCTTGCTGTTGTTGACCCCAAGAGAGGTTTGCGCATGGATGTTGTTGAACAGGGCAGTCGCCATCTGCGACATCGTTTGCACTTCCGTCAGGATTGCCTTTACCCACTCCGTCACCATCATCATTTCAGACTTAAGGTTCTGTGCCGCAGCATCTTGGATCATGTCGGCATTATGCTGCGCCCCCTTGAACGTAAGCTCCTTCGCTCCGGTGCGGGCGTTGTAATACGCCGAGACGGCAGAAATCAGCTTGGCCTGCGCGTCGTACCCGACCGGGACGAGCTTGCTGGCAATGTCAGGACCGAGGGACGAAACCTTTACATAGTCAAGAATCGACTTGAGCGCCATGTCGCGCAGGGAAAGAATCTTCTCGACCAGCCACTTCTGCATTTCAACCGAAGCGATGGCGATTTTGCGACTCGACTCGGCGGTAAGATCTTGCGCCTTCTGCTGAATCTGGAGAACGGCACTTAGAGCGGCATCGGGCGGTAGCGGGAAGCCTCGCGCAGCAAACTGCGACATTACTGCATCGCTGGCGCGGTCTGCATCCGTTAGGATACGCGCCGCGTCGTCACCAAAAATCTGCGCCGCGACGGTCGGCGGAAGCCCGACGTTCGGGTTTGCCATTGCTGCCGAAATCCAGTTTTCGCCAAGCATGTAGGTAGTCTGTTCGGTAGGAAACTTCTCTGTTATGAACGCCGCGCGCATGGCTTCAAACTTAACGATAAGCTCAGTGTATTGCGCCTCGAACTCAGCATAGATGTCAGCCGACGTGACCGATGAAGGAATGTCGACTAGCGGCTCTTCGACTGATGCCGGCGTCACCGAGGCTGCCGTCATCGTCGGCGTATTGAGCGTGTCCTGCAAGTCAGCGACAATCGCCGTGATCTTGTCCATGACGTTCGTTCGGTTGTCGAGGCCGAGCGCCCACGTCGAATTGACCGCGGCTTCAAAAGCGATCACCCCGGCGTTCTCCATTACCTCCGGAGGAAGGTCGGCGGCAAAGTCTAGCGGAAGTCCGTATGGCATGATTAAATCCTCCTACCGGATGCAACCGGCGCAAAGCTGGCAGAAGCCAGTATAAAGTCAGAACCTTCAGTATTGTATAGCGCAAGGTCGTACCAGTTGGCACGCAGCCCTTTGCCTGGGTCGATACGGTGGATTTGCATGTCATCGCTACATGAGCGCGCTTCGTACCGATAATCTTCATGCTCTGGAGTAGTGACACGTAGTTCCATTGGAGTAGCGGATGCCGCGCCGACGTAGCAGGCCGGAAGCGCCTTTTTGTTCTCGCTGCCAAAGTTTTTCTTGCCGAGGGATATATTCCCTTCAATCTTTGCTGACCCACCAGACAACGTGCACACGCCTGTAGGCACAGTCACATACCCGCGCGATGCAGAAGTTACCGGCCAACCGGAGTACCTGGACACGGCTTTGGTCTTGACATTTACACACCATCCGCACGAAACGACCTTGCGGTAATCTTCGTTTTCCTCTTCAACAACGACGGAAATTCCAGATGCCGGCGCGGCTTGCTTAACGGTTGCCGCCATGACTTCGGTAACTACCCCGTTGATGTCAGCAAAAATAACTCCGAGCGATCCGAACCACCCGACAATCAGCGCATCCGGAACGACATTCTCAATGACGAATTCTGTTCCAGGAACGCCGCCATAGTGGAGAACAATCCGCACGTCCATGTCGGCGCCAATCTGACGGCCGGACATGAAATACGTTTCTCCAGCGGAAACATAGACGCCGTTCTGATTCCCGATGGCGATGCCGATGTCGCTCTCGAACGTAACCCGCTTGTTCGTCTTCAGGCAGTACCCAGGCTTGTATGGGATTCCGTAGTACAGATATTTCCCGCTGATCGAGCAAAGCTGTCCGTTGAACAGGAACAGGCGCGTCCCGTTGGGCAGCGGTTCCTCGTCCTTGAATATGCCTTCCCGAAGACGCGTAGGTTCTGCTGCAACATCAACGCTTGCTGTTCCGAGCACGTAGCTACCAACAAACATCGGGATCGAGCCGTTCACCGTCGAGACATAGACGTTGGCGTGACTAGCACCTGGCACACTGGACGGAAGGGTAATGCGCAGCCCACCGGCAGCCGCCAGCGTTACCTTGCTGGAAGCGGACAGCCCGCCCTCTTCCTCGGTGGTAGCATTGGTGTAGCTGACAGACACTTGGTAGTCGCCAGCAAACAGCGCCCCGGCAATCGCTGAACAAGATGGCGCAGCCGGCGTCGGCATCCCCATCGGATACCATGTCCCACCGACGATCTTTCCGTAGTCCGTGGCGCTGGTGTAGTAGAGCTTGCCGCCGTACTCCTGCCACGACACCGCTGCGCCGCTCGCCAGCACGCGAAAGAGGGCTTCGGAATAGGATGGCGCCAGCGTGACGGAGTACATCGCTGTGCCGCGCACCAGGTATCCTTCCGTGGCTGTCAGCATGTAGAGCGAATGGGCGTCGGTCATCGCCTGAACCTGAAGCGGATCCGCGCGACGGGAGACCCACCCCGAGTTGTCGAGGTCGACATTCTCGGCGTCGCGTAGCCAGTCGCCGTTTTCTGTGGAAAGCGAGAAGTCAGGAAGGTAGTGATTGATCCCGAGAAACGGGCCGATTGGGGTTGTTTTCATGTTTGCTCCTACGCGAATGGGATCAGCCCGACTTTTATTTCGTAGTACGTTCCGGGTTCCGCAGGTGGAACAGGCTCTCCATCCGCCGCCCGTATTGTCTTCCATTTGTTGTTTGAAAAGAATAGCCCCCACGTCTCTTCGTTGATATGGTCGTATAGGTACACGGCTTCTTTGTGCGGAGGGCACCACGCCGCCGGCCCGGAGAACTCTTTGCGCACTATCGTATAGGGGGCATACACCGTCCCGGAGTCGCCGGAAACGACCTCGAATGTCTGCGTGAACTCCGTCGGTATCGGGTGGTAGGTTGGGGTCAAGCTACCGGAGGAAGAGACAAGATAGTCTTCTTCGTATTTGTGATAGCTCGGCGCCCACTTGGCGTACCCCGCATACTCGTCCCATGAAGCTACTGGCCCAAAATGCCGCATCAGCACAGTCGAGTCGTAAAAGTCAACGCCGTGGCATTCTGTTCCGACCTTGACAGTTGAAGGGTAGCCATACTGCCGAACTCCACTGGCCTCCGCTTCGTAGAAATCTTCGTTGGAAACGACGTTCGACGTGACTATGGTCCTCCGTTCCCAACTATCCACCCGACCGGCCAGAAGCAACGGCGTGTTCTTGCTCCACACCACTGCCGCACCACGGATGAAGTATGAAGTTATGTCATACGTCCAAGCGGCACTTGAATAGCTGCCCGGCCCACCTGTAGAGCTGCTTAGTTGGGTGGTCGTGTAGTTCCCGTATGACTCAGAGTGGAGATTCTGTTCACCGCCGCCGACAACCGTATCCGTCGACACCACGCCGCTGCTCTCCGCCGTGTTGAGACTGCCGTTTTTTGTTGATGACCGGGTCTCGCCGTTGATTATCGTTTTTGTCGCCACTACACAAAGCTCATTGCTCTTTGAGAACCCGACGCGATCTACAACGAAAGTACACCGCGCAGAGTATTCGACAATCTCACGGTCGCTGTACGACGATTCGTAGCTCGTATACAAGGGGCCACTCGGAAGGTGCGGGGGGTCGGATTGGCTTATCACGTTCCCCGTTGCAATGTCCGTAAGAACGAAAGCTGTGGTCGGGTTGGTGTAGCTCACGACATCATAAGGCGTAGTCGTGTCGGTGTTCGCTGGAGCGGCTACTGCCTCCCACGCCACCGGCAGCGTGGCGACGTACAGAGTGGCGGACGGCGACTCGGAAACAAGCGGCCTCGATATTTCCGCTACCACGCACTTCTCGCCGCCCGTAATATCGAACCCGTAGTCAGTGACTATGAACGCGAGTTTTGTTCCATCGGGGGAGAACGCCGCCAGCCGTGGCTTGATGACCGTGAATCTTTCGCCGTCAACCCACTGCGGAAAGTCATGGTCAGGGTTCAGATAAACCGTGGATACGCTGCTTCCGGCAAGCGTGTAGTCAATGATGGTGATCCCTTCTTCCACGTCCCCGTCAGTTTTGAGGTACGCCGCACGGACATACACTTCGCCGACCGGGTCGCGCACGACACAGGCCGCGAGGATATGGACAGCCGTAAGCGGGTTGTACGTCTCCGCCGCGCGCAGGGTTATTTCTTTTTTCTTGTACCGAACGCAGAAAGCCATCGCTATTTCCATACCCATCAGGAGCGGGTTTTCTGATGGAATCAGCGTGTCGTATGTCCACGTTACGGTGTCGCCCTTCGAGTACCAGAATCCCGGTCCGGTCATCTTCGAGTCGTCGGTTATCAGGTCTTCGTGGCTGACTTGCAGCTTGGGCGACATCGTGCCGTCCGAATTGTAGGAGAACCCGACCCGCCTCCCCTTCAGCCCGTAGGCGACACTCGACTGGTAGATCGTATGCCCAAGGGAGGTCGTGGTATCCGTAACGAACGCCGCCCCTTCTTGCTTGATCGGGAAGTAGTCATACGACCACCGGCACGGCGGCGCTGCGTCCTCCGGAATCCCCGGCGTCGTGGTGTATTCCAAATGCCCGCCGCGCGTGCGAAGCATTGTCTGCCCGCCGTCTGGATTAAGCCGCAGCACCGTCGAGAAGCTGTCATTGTCGATGACCCGAGCGTCCATGTTGTGCTCGTTGGATTTCCCCGTCGCCGTTGGCGACCGGACGGGTAGGACTCTGCCTTTGTCGTTTGGGTCTATTGGCATATCACCCTCTCGCTGTCTTCACCCAAGACGCTGCGCGTCTTTTCTCCGTCGGCACATACCCGGTCGACCGGCGAGAATTCTTTGTTCCGCTCGTATTCGTGTTGGGTGCTGCTGCGGAGCGCGTCTTCTTGCGTGTGCATCCTGGTCACGTCAATCGACCAGACGATAGCCGCGCTTCCTACCCGGACAACCTTCGTTACGGCAGGGGCGGGCGACGGGAACAGATCGAGGATGTGTGCGTCGGAGTAGTCTGCTGCGTTACTGACGACGTGGATCGAAGAGACATACGCGCGACCGGCAGAAGCGGCGGACAGGGCGGATAGCGCTTCCCTTGCCTCTGCCGTGAGCGAGGCGATAGCGGCCTGAGTGGCTACAGCATTGAGTGCTTCCGCAACACTGGCGACCACGCGCACCACCGCGTCTTGCGTAGCGGCTGGAGAAGCGTTCTCCGAGGCCACCGCGAACGCGTACCGCTTTGCTGACTGCACGCTCGCTGCGGTGATGCTTTCTGTAATGCCGACCGGCACCGGGCCTGTCCCGATGAACGTGGCGCTGGCTGTGGCGACCTCGGAGACGTAACCAGCCCATCGCGGCGAGGCGTTCGCGGAGTCGGTGGCAGTAACCTGCTCAAGCGCAACGATTGTCACTGACGAGTCAGAGGCATCGGCGGCAGCGCCGGAAGAAGCCGCATCCGCCGAGAACAACGTCGCCGCCGAAGCGCTATCCGTCGCACTTGCCGTTTGCGCTATGGCGCTCACAAATTCAGCCGATGCCACGGGCGCATCCGTCGCCGCCCCCTGTGCCGTACCGCTGAACGTGAAGGTAATGGTCGCCGCCTTCGTGTCGCTCGCGGCTGCGCTCTCGGGCGCATTCACCAAGAACCCACCAACCTGTGTTGACGTGGGGCTTGCCGTCTCCGCGATTGCCGAAATGAACAGGGCGACAGCCGGGTGTGAAGCGATTGCTGTCGCGTTCTCTTCGATAGCGACTGCCAGCCCCGGAACAATGCCGTTGTGCGAATCAGAGGCGGTCGCCGCTTCTGCCTCGGCAACAGGGTACACCGGGAGTCCTACGGGCGTGTCTGCCGCCGTTGCGCTATCCTGTTGCGCGGAAACAGCTACCGTCGTTACCGGATGTGTAGCAGCTGCCGCCGCCGCTTCTATATTTGACGCGCTGAACGCCGCAGTCGCCGCTTTGGTGTCTCCGCTGGCGGATGTTTCGGTTACGGAAGATGCCACAGTGTACGTACCGACCTGAACCCCAGCAGCACTCGCGCTCTCTGCCGCGCTTACCTGACTACTTCCCGTCACTCGCGAGTCGTCTACCGCTCCACGCGCAGTGTACACATTCTTCTGGACCCCGCATGACGACGCTCTTGTTGGAAGGGCGGTAGAAGCAACGGAGGTAGCCTCGCTGGAGAACGCGAGTTTGTAGCAATACATCGAGTGCGCAGTATTTGCATTAGCAAAATACCCCGCGCCGTAAGACGAGGCAGACCCGCCCTGATAGAACTGCTCTGAAAGAGAGTTCGCCCCGTTGACCGATGTCTCGTCAGAAAACCTTATTCCGTCGACCACTACAGACCCGCTACTCGCGTCTAAACCGCCAGCGCAGTACCCAATGGTCGCAGACTGCGCCGCGCCTCCAGAGTGCCGCGCCACGCTGAGAGACGCGGAGGTGTTGAACGTCACCTCTGTAGCGAACTCAATGCCGTCCACGTCCGCTGTAACAGCGCTAATGTACCCGCCTAGAACATACCCTTTTTCCGCAGACTTAACGCCAGCGCCAAGCCCCCTTCCAGTCGGGAGCGTTGCAGACAGTACCCGAACCGCCTCGGTCGAAAACATCAAGGCACTGATAAGGTCAACGGCGATATTGTTTCTTCCACAGAAGTACCCGCAATCCTCAGTGCTGATCGCGGCCATTCCGTACTGCGTACTGCCTGTCGTCGCTGAAAGCGTCGTAGAGGTCAGCGACGAGAACACCAGCGTAGAAATCGCGCTGCGGCTCTGCCCGCCCCAAAAATATCCTTTTGTTCCAGACGATGCGCCAGAGGACTCAACCCCGTAGGAGTTAAGCGTAGCGACGGCAGTCTGAACTGCATCGTTTGAAAACGACACTTGCGTTGTTCCCGATGGATCGCCCCCTCCCGTTCCGCCGCCGAAGTACGCTGCACCGCCGTCTTTCGATAAGTCTTGCGCGTTGGCTTCGGTAACTACTGCACTCAGGGTATACGACCAGTCGCTTGTGCTTGTAGCAGTAACGACTTCCAACGCGGCGGCTACATCGGTGCCCCCCGCAGTTACCACTGTATCTGTTGCTGTTGCTGCGTCCGCCTGTGATACGGGCCACTCTACCGCCGAGTAGTCAGATGCGCCGCGCAAGTTCTGCGTACCGGCAAGCTCGATTCTTCCGTTCACGCCGTCGCCAAGGACGGCAGAGGTCGTCGCCGTCGTTTCGTTCGAGAAGATCAGGCTTTCTATGGAGTAGTAATAGGTGCCGCCATCCCACCCGCCAGCGTTGTAGCCGCGCGACATGGAAGTGCACGCGGCGTGATCCCTGCGCGCAGTGCTTAACGACGCGCCAATGGTAGCCCGCGCCTCGTTGTCGAAGGTCAGGCGGTCTATCGTCCCGACCGGGGACGATCCGGCATACCCGCCAGCGACATACCCTGCGACTGTCGACGCCATAGCCGATAGTTTCGACCTTGTTCCGCTGAGAACCGCAGACAGGTTAGATACCGTTTCGCTGGAGAACGGCATTCCGCTGATCGTGTCGTAGTAAGTCGACCCGCTTTTCCCGCCGACAAAGTACGCTTTTGTTGGTGATGCCGTGGCCGCAAGGCCGAACCTGCCAACGGATAGGCTGCTCCCGATACTGCCAGATGACTCGGGGAAAAAGTTGATCTTCCTGACGGATGAAACAGGAAGTCCGTCATTGCCGCCAGCGATGTACCCCTTGACTGTCGATTGCGTTCCGGCAAGTTCGGTTGTCGCCGTCGACAGTGACATGGATGGATTGCGCGCCGACTCGTCGTAGAACTTGATGCCGTCTATTTCAGTCACATTGACGGTGGTCATGCCGCCCGCCCAATACCCGTTTGCGTAGCTTGAGCAGGCCGCGAGGTTGTATCGCGCCGTTGCCAGTGCGGCTGACAGCATCGAAGCGACGTGCGTCGAGAACACAAGCGCGCTGATGCCGCTTGTTCGCCCGCTACCAATAACCTCTCCGCCGCCGAAGTATCCCTTTCCTCCGGCCCCGGAAGCTGACTCGTAAATATCCGTCCGCGCCGATCCGTCAGCCGTTGCCGTGGCAGTAACCGCTTCGGTGTGGCCGAGTGTTCCATCCGCCGATGGTGAAGCCTGCGCGGTCGCTTCTTCGACTACCGACCCGGTGATTCCGGACTCGATAGTTCCGTCCTGTGTCGACGCGGCAGAATAGGAGGTCGATGACGCCAAAGACGTTGCCGCCGCGCGGGTTCTATTAGTCGAGAGCGTTGCCGTTACCGAACCGGCAGTCTCCGACGTGAAAGTGAAGGAGAAAATTGCCGATTGGTTCGTCCACCCGTCGCTTCCGCCAAGGCTGTACCCCTTGTTTGTGGTGCTGATCCCGGCGTGGTACATGAGGCCGGAGTTATGCGCAGGGGCTTTGATCGTAGCGGTTGGGTTGATCGCTGTTTCGCCAGAAAACTCGATCCCGTCGATTTCGCCAGTCCATCCGCTACCGCCGTGGAAATACCCCTTCGTGGACGACTGAAACCCGGCCAGTGCATAACGCGAAAGAGCCAGCGTTGCGGATAGGGTAGTGAGTGTCTCCGTGGAGAACACAAGCTTGTAGATTGTGCTTACCGCGCTTCCGCCAGAATCAGAGCCGCCGCCGACATACCCGATAGTGCTTGTCTGAACTGGTCCCGTCTCGTCGCGCTCCGCAGTCAGCGCCACGCTTGGGTTATACGCGGCGTCATTAGAGAAAACAACTCCGTCTATCTCTGTCGTCCTCGTCGGAGTGCTATTTATTGCCCCGCCTGCAAAGTACCCATGCGTGGAAGACGACATCCCGGATGCCGTGTACCGCCCGACATTGAGTGTCGCTGACAGCGTATTAACCGCGTCGTTTGAGTGCGTTATGGCATATATCTTGTTCGTGTAGCTGCCAATATACGCGCCGCCGAAATAGCTTTTTGTCGAAGATATTGCCCCAGCAGACCCCTCGACGTTATCCGGAAGGGAGCCGGCAAGGGTCGATATGGTTTCAGCGCCCGAAGAAAACTTGTCGATCGAGGCGCTGCTTCCACCAGTAATGTACCCTCCGCCGACCTCTGTTCCGACGCCCGCCTGCTCGGTGATTGATACAGGGTACGTTGAAATTACCGTCGCGTCTTGCGCAGACGCGGCTGTTGCCGCCTCAGAAATGGATACGGCGTTCGGGTCGCTTAATTGATGCGCGGCACCGGGTAGAAGAGGCTGAAACAGCCATGACATTTAGGCAACCTGTCTGATTGACCACGGGATTGCCCTGTCCGTGCCGCTGATCTTGATTAGGGTGACATCCCATCCGTGCATGAGGATCAGCGAAGGCGAGGCGAGGTTCGGCTGCCCAGTCTGCGCCTGTGCAATCGGAATTAGGTGCGTCACCCGCTGCGTATCGGCGGCGCGCACCTTCTCCTTCACTTTCAACTCGAACACGTCGCCGTTCGCCAGTGCGTTCAGATCGAGGAACACTTGGTAGATGCCGTCCGTGGCGATGGATTGCAGCGATGACGTACCGCTCACCAAGGAGATTTCCGTGGTGCTGATCGTGGCCGAGCCAGAGTAGAGTTCTGCGATTGCCATGATGACCCCTAGTAGAAACAGTATGCGGCCACGTCGAAGGCAATGGCCGTGCCGGAGGCTTCCGCCCGTACCTGCAATTGTGCGCCCGAGGCGATGTTGACCGCAGCCGGTTCCGCCGGGTACGGGCCGTTGATGTACTCGCCTGTGTTGCCCATGAAGTACCACTCGGCCAGCGTCACGCCACCGATACCGAGTTCCCAATGGTAGGCAATGGCAGTCAGCGAGGTAACGGTGCCCACCTGAATGAGTGGCAGGATCGCGCCGTAGCTTTTTGTGGCGGTGGTGCCGAGGTTGGCCCATGTCGATTCTCCCCCTGTATTGCCGGGCGTGTGCGCGGTGCCGGCGGAGGCGCCCGAGCTATTCACACCGTATACATCGCAGCCGACGAACAAATTCCCGCGCATCGAGGGGTTGCCGGATTTGAAGTGGAACATGCAGTCAATGGTGTCAGATGCGATGACGCCCTGATTCCGGATCGCCACCCGCGTCCCTTTCGGGATGAAGATCGGGATGAACAGCGTTCGCGGCCCTTGCGTCGGCGAGCCGGTCCAACCGGCAAGCAGATTAGGAACGATCACGACCTCCGAAGCCGCCGCGCCGATGCCAATATCCAGCAGCATGTCGGTGCTGGTCGCGCTGACAGCCGAACCTGCCATTGTCAGCCAGAAGCCGTAGGCGTCGTGCGGCAGTGATGCAGTAACTTGCGACCACGAACCTTTGGTGTTGATCGTAGACGAGCCAGTCGCCCGCGTCCCGAACGCGCCTGTGCTTGGGGTTTCAGGAAGGTTGCTGGTTACTTGGCCGGCGAAGGAGCGCGGGGCGGCGAGCATTGCTACTCCTTGAATTCCAGCAGAGCCGTGATCGCCTGCTCGATCCGCTTATCCCACTCGGGCACGTCGACAACCATATTTGCCAGCGAGGCGTGCGGGCCGGGGGCTTCGATCTGGCGCTTCATGCTCGCCATGAAGTGTGCTTTTTCCTCGGCCTCGAACTGTGCGCGGGCGTATTTCGGCAGCTTCTTGAACTCGGCGTACAGGCAGTTCAACTCGCGCAGCGCGTCATTCAGCAGTTTCTTGCCCCATGCCGAGTCATCCTGCGCCTTGACGTTCTCAAGCTCCAGCCGGCGACGGTCGAACGGGTTGACGCTTGCGTCAGCAATCTTCGCCTCGCGTTCCTCGATGTCGATCGCCAGCTTCGCCTGCGAATACTGGTATTCCTTCACCGCACGAATCTTTGCGAACATGCGCAATCCGACCGCGCGATAGGCGCGCGCCGGGGTTAGCTGCGCTGCCACAACAAACGCCCGGTTCTGGAAATCGGAGTTCTCGAACGGAATGTCGAAGAAAGCATCCTCAAGTTCTTCGAGGACGCTCCCTGTCGCCTGTTCCGCCGTGATGACGGAGTTAGCCATTAACGACCTCGACCTCTTCCACCTTGAACCAGCGGGATTCGGCGTGGCCGTCGCCGTCAGCATCAGGCCATTCGACGCGCACCTGCGGCGTGCCGGTTTCCTGGCAGATGGTGTATTCGGCAACAACCCCCTCGACGGGGGCCGGCATGATTTGGCGAACGGTATCGCCTTTCTTGGGCATGGACATGGTGCTTTCTCCTTACAGCGATGCGTTGTAGGTGACGTTCAGCGTGTCGCCGTTGTTGACACTCTTCGAGCCGCCAGTGAATGCGCCAGCCGAATACAGAACGCCACTGGTGTTGTCGATGGTGCTGACTGCGCCGGTCGAGAACACAAGGAAGCATCCGCCGACGGTGCCGGTCGACCCAATGGCGAACGACAGGGCGGCGGAAGTCGCCTTCGATCCGCCAGAGGCCGCAGACCAAGCGACGGTCTTGCGCGGAGCGGTGTAGGTCGGAGCGTTGGCGTTGCCAACTTCCAGCCATCCTGAGTGCGAGGACATCGTATCGCCCGCCACCGCCGCCGAGGCGTTGGTGTTGATTAGGCCCATGTACGGACCCGTCACAGTATAGGCAGAGCCGGCCAGATAGGCGTCAAGCGCAGCGTTCTTGCCGACCGTGCAAACCACGTTCGGGCACTCTTCGGCCCACTTGTTTTCAATCGGGATCGCCATGAACTGCGACAGCAGATCGCGCCCGTTAATGAGCTTGTCGAAGAACGCCTTGAAGCCCTTGCCACTCAATCGGTCACGAAGCCGAACATACTCGTCGCGGTACTGCTCGACGGGGCCGCTGGCAACCACATGATACGTGCCGTGCGCGTTCGCCACTTCGTCGATCAGCAAGCGCTTGGCAACCACCGAACCGCCGTGATCTGCGGCCTTACAAGTTTCTTGTTGCATGGTGTTTCTCCTTCGATTAAAAAGCCAGCCGCAAGCCAGCGGGTAAAAAACTATGGTGATCCTTCGAGTTCAACGATGGCCGTTCCAGAATCGACAAGCCGGATTACGCCCGACAAGTCTTCTGCCTCGACTTCATAAACAAGGTTCTGCTTTGCCAGCTTGGCAGTCACGGCGGGAAGTACGGTGGTGACAATCTTCTTGTTGGCGTTGTCGGCAACGACCTCGCCGCTTGCCGAAGAGAGCCACAACACGGCTTTTGCGTCGATTACATCGTTCGTGGCAAATACCGCGCCGGCTTCCCACGGTTTCGTTGCGCTTTCAGTTGTCTCTTCCCACACCACGGAGCCGTCTGTACCAGCGGCGGTCGGGATTGACGCACCAGAGGTTCCTCCGGTAACGCACTTCAGGTTGAGCCGGCTGGCGAACGACTTGCGAAACACGAACCGGAACACCATGCCGGCCATGTCAACCGGGGTGTAATACTGAATGAACCCGCCGCTTTCGTATGCCGGCCATTCTGTCCCACGGTCATTGACCGGAGACACGCCGTTCAGCTCGATAGAAGAAGAATTCACGAACGTCGCATCAACATAGTCAGCGTCGCGCGGAGGATTGTTCTTGGCGTTTATGTCTTTCGGGCCGACAACCCGAGTAACCGCGACAGGCCATTTTTCAGCGATGCCGTGCCCTGGCACAACAAGAACCGGGGAACCGCCAGCTAACGAGATCCCGGTAATCGCTTTGTAGATCAGCGGTTGCTTCTGCCAGCGAATCGTGTCGGAGAATGTTTTGCCCTGAACGATAGTAAGATTTCCAGACATCAGTTCGCCCTCGATTCGCACGGCACGCCGCCGCCAGCAGAACTCCAAATCTGTTTCCATCCGGAGCTGTAGCTGTAAGTATGCTCATACCCTGCCTTACAGTAAGTGTCAGGTGTTGTGCCGCAGCCAGTTATTAGAATGAGCAGGATCGCGGATTTCATTGCGCTCCCCTGTGAATCTTCAGGACGTCGTTTTCGGTCAGTATCTTGTCCTGATTAACATGCACACGCATTTCAGCGACGGACTTCACCACGTCATCAATCGTGTTCTTTGCGCCGACCCCAAAGATCGTCCAGAAGACGGTCACTGCGGCAGTGAAACCGACCGCGCTCCAAATAGCCTTGTCGTAGGAACGGTGTGCCCTCTCATTCTCTGTATGGCGAGCATCGGCAGAAACTTCGTGTGCCTTCAGCGCCTCGAACGCCCGGCTGATAGCGCTATTGCTATTGTTGTGCGAAACCTCAAGAACAGCCAGGCGCTCCAGACGCTCATTGTTTTTCTGCATTGAGAGCGTAAGTTCGCGCACCGCTTCAGTCAGAGTTTTAACCTCGCTTTGCAGTGTGGCGATCTTTTCTGTAGGTTCCGTCATGCTTCTATCCCTTGGAAATGGCTTTTGAAATGTGTTCGACCGCTTCCAGCAGTAGCACGCGCGATGCGGCAAGCTCGAACATCGGGCGCTTTGCTACGCGCTCGCCGAAATCCGAGTCTTCGATGTTGTCGGGCATGTCCTGAACGTCGGCGCGCTCGGCATCAAGCAGCACCGTAAGCTGGCCCATTGCGGCTTCGATGGTCATGGCGAGTTGTTCCAGGCCGGCGCGGCGTGCTTCGTTCATTTCCATTCCCATCTGTATTTGAGTGTCAGCGCATTGATGCCTTGGTCTTTCTCGACCAGAGAGCTACGGTGTTCGGCCTCAATGGAGAATCCGTTCCATGCGTAACCGACCGCCAGCAGGCCAAACGGGTTGTTCGAGCAGCCATCGACGCTTGCCTTCTCGTCGTAATCGACCAGGCATCCGCTCATTGCCGACACTCCAAGCTCAACGTAGGGGCCGGCATTGGCCGTTCCTGCAAACGTCAGCAACAGGATAGAAATGATCGCCAGAATCATTTCAGCCTCTCGATGTACCGTTGCAGAAAGTTCGCTGTCAGGGTTGTTTCGGCACAGTCCTGCGCAACTCGCTCGGGAGAAGGTATTGAGTCGGCGTCGGATCCAGTAGTCGCTTGTCCAGTTGCGGCAGGGGCGGACACTCCACTGCCACCGGAACCTGAGTTGGTTGCTGCGCGCAGCCGTTTAGCGTAATCAGCACGAACAACAGCAAGGGCATCGGCCCATCCTTTTGCGGTTTCATCGGCGGTTCTCCGGTTGTTTTCCTCTGTTTCCTTGGCCTTCGCGGCGGCGATCCGTCCAACGGCTTCGGTTTGCAGCACGAATGCAGCGTGCGTTGCGTTGCACGCTTGCAGTTTTTCCTTGTAGGAATCGGCGCGGTTCGACTGAACGAAACCCCACCCGAGCGTCAGCCCTTGAAGCACGACGGCCACAAGCACGGCGATGATGGTTGGAGACATTACGAAAGGCATAGCGCCATCTCCGCGTTGCGGCGTTTGGTCAGACCCGGAAGCGGCACAAGCGCACCCGCAACCCTCGCTTTGTTCCATCTCGGAAGCTCACGGCACGCGGCATCGAAATCATCGGCAGCCAGATACCGCGCTGCCGTGGAGTTGCACGCGACAGATGGCCCCAAGTTATACACCGCGTCCGCGAACGCCGCATGGACGTTCTCAGGTAAATTGGGATGGCAATTTTCCACCGCATTGACCGCCTCCATCATGTCTTCCGTGAGCAGCGCGCGGCATTCGTCAAGGCTGTATTTCCTCTTCGCCTGCACGTCCGATCCGGTATGTCCATAGCACACCGTCAGGATTCCAGGCGGATCGTAATAGGCGAACTGGCGCAAGCCCTCGGCGGGGATCGCAATCGCCGTTGCTATGGCCGCGACAGCGGACAGGCGCTTAGTTTTCGGCTGCATTTTTCACCATCGCTTTCTGTGCCACGTTCGCACCGTGATGGAGGGTCATCGCCAGCGAAACCACTGTTACCCACATCCCCCCATCAATAAGACGGAAGGCAAGCAGGCCGGTCGCCAGCAGTACGACAAGCAGCGTCAGGAGGAATTTGCGCGAGCCGTACTTAATCATCGCTCATGCTCTTTTGAACAACGAACCTTGACAGCAGCGCCGCCGTCACGATGACGAACGACACGGCAGCAAATGAACCGCGCGGCATGATGAACTCGGCGTAAGGAAGAACCGCTTCACATCCGGAAAGAATCGAGGCCAGCGCCATCAGGCGAACCGACCAGGCTTTCTTGGCGATACGTTTCCAGTCAGGCAGCAGCATCACTTCTGCTCCTCAAGCCATAAAAGTTGGTAGATCCGAGCATCCATTTGGCGCCTCACGGATTAAGGGCGTTGCGATGCGGACGGCTGGCGTTCTGCCGGCGCCGGATGTCGGCGTTGCTGCGCTTCCCGAAGTAGGAAACGAAAGCCGCCTCGGATTCTTTCGATTTTTCCGGACTGAATGCGTCGGCATCCGGCTTGGCGTAGGCGCGGAACAGTACCCAATCAACCAAATTCATGTGATGAACCTTGTTGATTTCCGGCGTGTCCTCGTCTTCTTCGAGCGCCGCCTTGGGCAGCCTGAAGAATTCGACGTAAAGCGTGTAGTCCTGATCTGGAATAGCGGACAGGAAAAGGCTTTTGTCGTCGTGAACGTAGTTTGTCGGCCGCTCTACCTTGCTGCGCCAGCCTTGGCGCAAGCGGTCAAGTTCGCGCCGGCTGGCGCCGGTAATTTCCGTTATTGACCCATCGGCTGCGCGCAGTTCGGCGTACTGGATGTCGAACAGCTTCTCCGGCAAGTCGATCTTGCCGGTTTCTCCAGCACCAACCGTGATTTCATCGGTATCGAAAATCAGCCGAGCGCGAACGGCGGCCTCTTCTTCGGCCTCCGAGAACCAGCCGGCAAGCTCCCGGTCAGGCCACAGATACGGCTTGACCGTATCCATCGCACGGACACGGAACTGGTCGATACCGTCGCGCAGGTTCATGGCTTACTCGACGCCGAACTGATCGAACAGGCCGGTCACTTGCATACGCAAGTCGCCGACGCCTTTGCTTTTGTCCAGATCGACGCTGAAATGTGTCTTGGCAAATGTTGTCAGCGCAGCCTTGCTCATCTGAACGATGGAATCCCGCATCGTCTGCGCCGGATCTTCGTCGTCCGTCGCCTTGGTCTTCTTGACCTCTGGCGCCTCTTGAACGTCTTCGCCAAGCTCTCCGCGCACATAGACGGCCGTGTGGCGCAGCATCTTGACGGCGAATTCATCGGCAACCTGAAGCGTCTGGCCCTGCTCGAAAACAAGTTCCGAACCGCAGGCGCCGTCGCGGTAAACCGGACGATGGCCGATGTATTTGATTGCGATCATGCGATGTTCTCCTTTAGGTGGGCCAGCCGATGCACTGGCTGGCCCGTTTGCTTGTTACGCAGCGCCTTGTAGGACACACTCGACCAGGACATCGAGAACGCCGACAGCCGAATCCGCGGCTACCTTGCGGGTCAGCACGAGATAGGCATCCTTCGGCAGTCGCACCGGCGCGTTGGTAGCGGTAGCGCGCGTCCTGCTTGCCGAAGAGGTCGCCAGCGCCGCAAAGAAATAGGCGGCGTTCTGCGGCACAGCGGACGAATCGACGCCATCGGCGTAGACGAAACCGATGTCAGCCGTGGTCGTCGCCGCGAAAGCGTCAGAGACAATGGCCAGGGCATCGTGAAGCTCGGCGCCTGCCGGCAGGAAGGCCAGGCGAACCACGTCATTGACCTGAACCGCAGTGGTCAGATCAGAATTTGCGGCGACGCCGGAAGCGTTGGTCGTGAAATTGCCGCGAATGACATGCTTGTTGCCATCCGGGCCGGCTTGTTGGGATTGCTTGATCCCCTTGATGGTGACGGTACTCATGGTGTTTCTCCTTGAAGATCAGAAGAAGCCGGGGGATTCCCCGGCTTGCTTGTGGTTAGGCAATCGCCACGGCGGTATCGATGGCCATCACACCGAAGTCGGTGTATTCCTTCGCGGTGCCGCCGTGGTCGATCAAGAACTGGATCTTCGACGTACCGGCGATCATGCCGAGCAGGATTTCCAGCTTGTCGCCGTGGTCCAGTTCCTTCTCCGAGAAGAAGTAGGAGCCCTGCGACTGACGGAACTTGCCGTAAGCCTGTGCGAGCGCCTGGCCACCGAGCAGCAGCGCGCGGTCGACGGCGTTGGCCGTGCCGAAAGCGGCCGGCACCAGGTCGGTCGCCGTTTCGGCATTCGACGTGGCACTCGGACACCAGCGCAGCGAGTCACCGGCGAAGAAGCGGATCGGCTTCGGCATCTTGACGATCAGGATGCCGTTCCACAGGCCAGCTTCACCCATGAACAGCGGATTCTGCTTGGCCATCTGCGCGCGGGCCATGGCGTTTGCCTGCCAGGTGCGGAAGTTGGTCGAGCGGACCAGCGACGTGTATTGCTCCGAGGAACAGAGCAGCACGCGCATGGGCGCATCCTGGCTCATTTGGTCGCCCTCGAAACGCACCGGCGGCGGCGGCAGCGGCATCGAATCCAGCTTGGTGCGAAGCGCATCTACCAGATCGATATTCATCACGTCGGTCGTGGCAATGGTGATTTCGTTGCCGGACGCGGCGATCTTCTCGATACCCGAGCCGGTCGACATGAAGTGCCGATTGCGGGTCGGTGCCTTGATCGGATTCACCACGATGTCGGCGAAGTCCGCATCGGATGCCAGCGGAACAGCCCACTCGACATCATTGGCAAATCCGCGGGCGCCAGCCAGATGGACCAGCGAAAGCTGATCTTCGAGGCGGGTCATGTAGTCATGGCCAAGCGCCTGGGCCAGCGAACGCAGTTGATGCGGCGTGCGCTGCTGGGTCATCTTGCCGCCCGCATTGATCGGCTTGCGCGTCTGGTTGATACGCAGGCTGTCTTGCGAGAAGTCCATGCGGTCGCCCTTGCCCTCGGCGTAACGCTCACCCATGATCGGCTTGCCGCCAATCGGGTTGATGAGGTCGAAGGTCACTTCGTCGCCGGCGGTCTTGGAAAGATCCTGGGCGCGGACGATCGGAAGTTGATTGCCGGACTGGCGGCGCAAGGTCGCCTCGGCGTCGGCCTGCTGCGGCAGCTTTCCGGTCAGGCGGTTGAGGGTGGTCTGGCGCTGCATGGAAGCAGCGAACAGGCCGGCGGATTGAATCTTGACAGCCTGGGGACTGCCGTAGGGAATGACTGTATCAGCCATGATATTTCTCCTGAAGTTGGATAACGCGGCTCACGCCGGGTAGGGATTGCTTAAAGCGCCTTGGCCATGATCTTCATGATTTCCTCTGGCGACTTGCTTTCAAGGGACTGCGCGAGGCGGTTCATGTCCATGCCGCGCAAAGCCTCGCCCTCGTCGTGCTGCGGCTTGGAACCTGCAGGCGCTTGGGAAAGACTGGTTGCAACAGGGGATTTCGCCTTGGAAATTGCCTCTGCGGCCTTGCGGGCTACGTCGGCATCGGTTTGATGGGTCGAACCACCCTTGTCGAACAGGGGCGCCACCTTGGCGACGGCTTGCTCGATGGCATCACCAAAGGCAACACCTTGAGCCATCAGCTTGTCGCGCTGCGCCACAACCAGATCGATTGCATCCTGATTGGTCGTCGGGCTGTCGGGCTTCAGGAACGGGAACCTTTCGACCAACGCATTGGCGCGAGCCAATGCATCTTCGACAGTTTTTTCCTCGGATTCCTTGGCCTTGCGCTCGGCTTCTTGCGCTGCGTTCTCGGAACGCATTTCGTCCTTGGCAATCTGGCGATTGAGCGCGTCGGCTTCCTTTCCCAGCTTTTCGGCCAGGTCGGTATCCGCTGCGTACATCGCTTCACGTTCTTCGCGCCGCAAACGAATCAACTTGTCTTCGTTCGATTCGGCGAGTTCGTCAGTTGCCTCGGCAGTATTGTTCGCATCCGGAAGCTGGGAAGCCGGAGGCGATTTCAGCGCAAGCAATTCCTGTTCGAGTTGCCGATTACGCTCCCGGGCCGCTTCCAGTTCTGCGAACGGGATGGTGTGCTGGCCATCTTTGGCAAGCACAACGGGCTCTGGCTTTTCATCGGCGGGTTGGATTTCTTCCGGATCGACAACGACATCGGCGGGCGGATCGATGTTTTCCTCTGCCGTAATGGCTTCGGTATCGCCCTGAAGGGATTCCCCGGCAAAGAGCCGAGCCCTATCTTCGTCGGACAGCGCATCGAATGCGGCTGTGTCCTGGAAAAAGTCTTCGAGATTACGACCTGACATTTCGCGCTCCATCTTCGGGATTTGGCGCGCTATCACAGCGGGCCAAAGCCGATCACTTATCGCCGTGACGCGGTAGTGAGCGGTTTAAAACATGCTTCCCGCCTCGCGGCGAAAAGCTCCAGCTACGGGAACATGATTGCTTCACAGCAATCAATCATTAGTTTACCACCAAGGAAATAAAGTCAAACGTCTTTTCCCCCTGCGCGTTCAGGGAATTACGCACCAATCCTCGGCGAGTACATCTGTTTGCGAGGCCAGCCAGGGAACAAACTTGTCATCGGCCGTCTTCATGCCAATCCACGGATAGGCAGAAAGCGCCGCGAACTCGAAGGCAACCTTGTCGGCAAGGTCTGTCGGAACCAGTTTCAGCCACATCGCCTTGCCATTCCAGCCGATGCGCGCCACGCGCCCGCCGCTCTTGAGGACTTCCAGCGCCATGCCGAAGGTCATGCCGGCGCCGATGGCCCGGTACGATCGGTCGAACACATCGGCCGGGCTCCACGACACATGCCACTTGAAGTCCTCGGTATTGGCCTTTCCGCTGTCGACGTACTCGATCAGATAGCCAGCGTCGTCCGGGTTCTCGTCAGCCGGCACCGTCCAGCCGCGAAGCTCGTTGTATTCCTCGCGGGTCATCGGCATTGCATTGACCTGCTTCACGCCCATGTAGCGGTTCATGCTTCACCACCTTCAGAATCGACGGCCTTGGCTGCGGACAGATCACAGCGCAGTTGATAACCCATCAGCGGCCATACCTTGCTCTCGGCGTTCTGCCGGGCAATCTTGCGGCCAAGCGCGGCGTCGAAGTTCTCCGGCGATGCGCAGGCGCTCTCGCCAGTGACGGTGAAGCCATTGCGCAAGACCAGCACGCAGAAGGTCAGCAGCGCCAGCGGCATCTCAATCGGGCCATTCACAGCGGCATTGTTCGCACCGATCACGCCATTCTGTGCGGTGAAATAGAACTCGTTAGCGATATTGGCCTTGATGTCGTCCGGCGTGATGCGCGGCGCGGTCAGCCCTTTGGCCTTGATTTCCTGCTCGATAGATTGGTCAGACATTACTTACTCCTTGGTTGAAAAACTATTGCCCGCCCTCGATGCCGGCATTGAAGCCGACATCCGGGTTAGCTGGCGCGGCCGGATTGGCCGGGAACTGCGGTGAAGTATTGCGCCTTCCTAGAACCTCGCGCTGCGTGGCCGGCTGGCGTCGCTGAATCGCTTCGACCTGGGCCGGGTCCAGTTGCGCTGGCTGGCCTTCCTGTGCCGGTAAGGCGCCAACCACCGGCGCCGGGGCGATCGGCATGATCGTTCCGCCGTTGGCATCAACGAAGCCATCGGACTGCAACAGGATGTCGGCCAGCGGAGCGGTCTGCGGAATGGCGGTGATTGTCTGCGCCGTCTGTATCGCACCGAATTGCGCCTCGACGTTCTTGTTCACCGACTCGGCGTTGGTCTTCTTGACCTGGGCATCGATCAAGGGCTGCTTCTGATCCAGTTCGCGGGTCTTCAGTTCGACCATGGCCTTGGTCAATGCGTCCTGCACGGCCTGATCGATACGCTGCTGAATCTCTTCCTCGCTCGGTGCGCCGTCGCCCAGCGCCTTGATCGCCTCGATGATGTCCTTCTTGTTCGGAACGTCCATCAGGTTGAACAGGTGCGGCATCATGATCTTCTGGTACTCGGGCGGCGCGGCCTTGAACGATTCGCTCATGGCGCTCAACTGCTGCGCGCGGAAGCTCGGAGAACTTGGAACGTCAGCCAGCGTGACCTTCAACTTGGTGCGCTGCACGTCGTTGTCGAGATACTGGATGCCGGTCGACTCGTCGGTCATCGGCTGATTGAGCATCACCGTCCGGTCATCTTTCAACGACTGGCCATCGATGAAGACCTCTTCCTGCTTGCCCGACAGATCCTCGATAATCATCGACAGCAGCAGGTCGCCGACATCCTGCCGCGCCGTCTTGAAGTTGTCGTTAATGTCGGCCAGCGTTTGATTCGACTGCTCGACCAGGCCGGAAATGGCCACGCCTGATTTAGCCTGCCCTTCCTGGCCCATGAAGGCGTTGTAGATGCCACCGGCGCGCTTGATCCCTTCGCGGGCATCGACCAGACGTTCGTATTGCTGGCGGTTCAGCTCGAAATCGCGCTCGACCTTGAACACGCCACCCTGGCGCATGGCCTCGGCGTCGAGAACAATGTCGGCATCCGGGCGTCCGACTTCCTCGCGGAACGAATCGTCGTCATCCAGCACGGCGCCATCGGTGCGCGTTGTCCGGGTTGCGGCCAAGCCCCATTGCATCCGGGCAATCCGGGCGTTCACTTCGTCCTGCAAATAGATCATGCCGCGAATCAGGCCATACGGCACGCCGGTACGGTCTTCGCGCTTGCCCCAAAACGGCACATACGGGAACTTGTTGTGCTTGTACGGGCTCGCCATGTCGGCCAGCTTGTGCGGCCCCATGAACCACGCCAGCCGAACCTTGCCGACCACGGCGCTTGATACCTCGACCATGCCCGAGGCGACAGCCTGCATGTGCATCATGTTGCCCGGGTCGTATTCGATCACCCGTCCATCTGGCGACTTGATGACGGTCACACGCTGCCAATCCCGATACCAGACCTCGAATAGACAAACCTGCTGATTGTGGATGTCGCGCCAATTCTGTTCTTCGATGGACCAGCCGCGCTCGTCCAGCCACGAATTCGCCAGCCCGGTTGAGCTGCCACCTTCGAGCCCCAGCATGCCCGGGTCGAACTGCTGCCAGCCTGAACCTGCATGCTCGATCAGTTCTGCCTGTTCCGGAATCATTAGGGCAGCCAGGTTGCGCTGCATCCACTTGCGGCGAATCAGGTAGCGCGCGTCGCTCATGTCCGGCTTGGCTTTCCAGTCCCACCAGATTTCATTGCGATGCACGTCGGCGCAGCGATACGGGTACTTGAACGGGTCTTGCTCGCGCGCCACTTCCACCCAGCCGAGCCCAACCTTGATCTGGCTGGCGTAGGCATCACCGCAAGCGGCATCGGCCCGGGAATGGCGCTCGGCTTGGTTCAGGCGGTAGTTCAGCGCATCGGCCACGTCGTCGTTCGCCTTGTCGCTGTCGGGAATCACGCGCCAATCGGTGCGGGTCTTCGCCTCCATGCCAAGCACGGCGTCAATGGTCGGGCCGACCAGCGGCTCAATTGCCGGCGGCAGCCCGCGCTCCTTGGCCTTGCGCATCACCTCGGAGTCAAGCTGATTGCCGTCGTAGTAGTCGCTTTCCCGGTCGGCCTTGACGCGCCAGTCAGGTTGATCCTGGCACTCCTGAACCCATTGCGTGAAGGTCAGCAGGTCGAGACTTCCGGATTCGTCCTCGCCTTCCATCAATTCGTGCTCGGGGCTCTCTTGTTCCTGTCCGGCCATCACGGCGGTCATTGGTTGCATGGTCTTTCTCCTTACGCTGTACGCCAATCAGGCGTTTCGCGCCTGCGTCTTGGTGCTTCAACAACCGACTTGGCCCGGAAACCCTGGCCGAACTGCCGAAGTGAATCGGCCGCTTCCGAATGGATGTCGTGGCGCGGCCGGTCGCTCCAACAACCGAGCCGTGAATTCCATTCCTTCTTGTATTGCGCCAGGTGGGCGATGCCGTCCTTGCATCCAGCCTCATCGAATGTGCATTGCCCGAATACCTCGCGCAGCTTCTGGATACCGTGATTCACATCCTCGACGCGAGGAACGATCACCCACTTTCCGCCAATCTCGAACTTGGTCAGCTCCTCTACCGGCGAGGCTACCTTGTCGCCCTGCTGGCGCTTGTGGTCGCCGTCGTGCGGCAGATAGTGGATTCCCCACACATAGCCAAGCGCCTGCATCTGGCGAATGAAGAAGCTGTACGGTTCGCCCCAGCCCTCGATGAACTTGACGAAACGGTTCTCGGCGCCGATGCGCTGGTGAAACCAGATCGCCGTGCCGTCGCTGTTGCCGATGTCCCAAAAGGTATTCACGGGAATCCCGGCCGCGTGCGGAAACATGCCGATGCGCCCTTCCTTGCGCGCCGCGGCCAGTTGCACGGCGTAGTAGGTGCCTTCGGTCGATTGCTGAAAAGCCTCCTTCGACGTGCTGGGGTACTCCTGCCACATCTTTTCCGGGTCGCCGGAGAAGTCGCTATCCCGCGTGGCGATGTACCAATTGCGCTGCTCGGCATCGAGCGTGCAGCCGGCCTCAGCTTCGACCTGGGCGAAATACTCGCGGTCCTTGTCGGTCATCACCACGTTGGTCGACGCCATCCGATAGCCGGGCTCGTCGTGCCATGGGTAGAAATGGAACCGATAGTCGCGCTCGGACAGGTCAGCGCCCTTTTCATGCAGCGCCTCGGCGCGCTTGGTCATGTTGAAGAACTCGCCGCCCTGCCCTTCGGCGGTCGATTCGATGATTGCGACACCATCAAGCGGCACGGCCGGCAGCGAGCCGGTCACAACCTCGATGGCCTTATCGGGGAACTTGGCGCAAATCTTCCCGAACTCGGACACATGCAGGCGGTGGATCGTTCCGGAGCGCATCGACGTGGCCACGCGGATCGAACTGTTGTTGTGGGCGAACAGCAATTCGCTCTTGTTCTGCGTCGCCAGCGGCATCGCCATGCGCAGCGGCTCGGGCAGGCGGTCATAGGCCAGCTTCACCTTGTCGCGGAAAAAGACCTCGGCTGCATCGCGGTCCTGGGCAATGATTCCGCACCGCTGATCCGGCACGAACAGCGCATGATCCAGCCACATGATCGCAATCAGCGTCGTGAAACCCAATTGCCGGGCCTTGAGGATTAGGTTTCTGTGCCACAACCGGGAAATCAGCTTGCGCTGCGCCCGGTTCGGCCTGAACGGAACAACGGAACCTTCGCCATCGTCCGACTTGACCATGATCTGATAAAGCTGCCCGGAGCATAGGCGCCACATCGTATCAGCCAGGCAGCGGGCGTAGTCCGCTTCATCGACCGGGATGTAATCAAAGGGGATTGAACCATCGCCGATCATTTACGCACCGGTAAAGGCTTGGCAGCGGCGTTGATAGCCTTGACTAGCTCGGTAAGCGGGTTGCTCGCCTGCTCATGGTCTTTCTCGTACAGGCCGTGATGCTTGAACAGCTTTTCGAGCGCCGAGTTCTTGTCGGCGACCTTGTACTTCTTCGTGTAGCCGACAAACTTGCGGTCCTCGCCGGAGCCCTCGAATTCCTCAACCACCTCAAGGCCCGCCAGGGCGGCGGCGGTATCGTCATCCAATGCTGTGATGGGTTTCGGCGTTCCATCATCGAAGAACAGTTTGCGCGGATCGAACGTGGCGAGGCGCGAAGCCTCCAAAAGCACCCTGGATGCGCTGGCAATTCCGGTGTTGGTGATGCGTTCCTTCAGTTCTGCAATCCTTTGGGCAACCTTTGGGCGGCTGGCCAGCTTTGAAGCCTCTTCGTGAATCTGCTTCGCGGTCATCTTCCCGGCCCTGTAAGCCTCGCGGTACGCATCAGCCTGAGTCTTTCCGCTGGCCACGCCGAGCGCAAACTTATCCTGCTGCGCGGTCAGCTTCCCATCAGCGGCCATTGCCAGCTTCCTTGATCGCCTGGGCGAGAATCTTCCCTACGGCCTTCTTGTCCTTGCCTATCTCGCGGCCAATCTCGGCTTTTGAGCGGCCAGCCTTGAACAGCGCCATGACCCGCGCCTGTTCGCTCTTCGATGCGAAAGATTCGTTTGCCATTTTATATCCGTTTGCTATACTGTGATTGCCTACTGTGCATCAACCATTTTACAACGGAGATAAAAATGTCAAGCATGAATACTGAAAAGCGCATCGAGACTGAGCGCAAGGTCGTTCGCCACCTGATCCGTACCATGAAGGTAGAAGGCTGGATCGTCTATTGCATCTTCGACGGCGAGGAACGGGTTAAGCCGCTGGCCGTCACCGAGGAAACCGTGATGGATACCGTCTTCAGCGTTGAAGAATCTAGCATCACCTTCAAGAAATCCGGCTTCGACAAGGGGTGCGTTGCTCAAATCGTTCTTGGCAACGACGGATACGACTGCATCGCCGACCACAGCTACCCGAGCGAAGACCATGAGTTCGTCCGGATCATGGAAGAGAAGATTTATCCCTACTGCGACAAGCTGAGTAGCTAGGCCCATGCCCTGCTGGCCAGGGAATCAACCTATCCACTCGCTACGGAGAGCGAATTATGAGAAGCCGAGAAGAAGAGGATTTTGATCGCCACGCTGGCTATCCGCCGGATGATCCGCCACCCGAGCCCGACACAGACTAAGAAAAAAGCCCGCGCGATGCGGGCTTTTTAATGCCTTGCGCGGAAGGCTAGGCTACCTTCGGAGTCCGGTCGCGCTCCGGTCGAACAGGGTCAATTTTACCGCCCGCGGCGTTTCGTGTTGCGGATTTTCTGACTTCGACAATCTGATACCCGGCTACCGCCATCAAGTGACGCTTGATCCTGAACCCCTCTGTCACCTTCTCCTGGCCCTTCACGTCCTCGATGATCTGCTTGCCGTCCTGCACATAGACAAAATCTGCAAAATAGCGCAACGGCGGCGACATCCTGTTCTTCCCGGGGATCTTCACGGCCGGCGCCAACTCGAACGAAACCTGCCGGCGCAGATCCTCAATCAGCCCGGCCTCCTGCATCCGGCGAAGCTGAACGAATCTTGATGCCTCGGCCTTGCTGTCGAATTTCACGCCCTGGATTTCCGTTTTCTTGTTGCGGTACTTTGGCCTTGCATGTTCTTCCACCGGCCGCGCGTCCCGCTTCGCCTCGGCCTGCCTGCGCTGCAAAGCCTGGTAGGCGGCAAGCTGTGCGTCAGTCCATCTCAGCATCATCGAACTCCATGCTCTCGCCGGCCGGCTGGCTGCCCTTCGGCTTCGGCCCGCGCTTCAGGGTGATGTGCTTCACGCACTTAACCACCCGCGCCTTGATCCACTTATCGAACTGTCCCGCCGTGCACTGAGCCTCGCTGACCGTATCCAGCAGCAGATCAACCTTCGATGATTGCAGGCAGCGGCCTGATTGCTTGTCGAACAGCAATCCAGTTGCGGCGCAGGCATAGAACAGTCTCCCGCTTCCCTTTGGTCGCTCAATCTCGCCAAGGTAGCTGGCGTCGTCCTCGTTCAGTTGATGAAGGCGCACCATGCCGTGCCACCTGATCGCCGATTGCAGCTTGAGCATGTTCACCGAAATCTCTTTTGCCATCACCCACCCCCTCTTAGTTTTACCAGCATTCCAAGCCCGCTTTGATCTAGCTTTCGCACATTGTTTTCGCCATAGGCGACCAGACACGACGGCGCGCCAGCGTTCGCCGCCGCCATCCGTCCGTCGACGTGGTGGAAATGCAGCCGGCCTTCGATGAACAGCACCGCATCCGCCCGGCGCCAAACATGCTCGAAGAACATGCGGGTTTCGGTGCGGGCAAAGATCAGCGCAATTCCGTTGCCGTGCTGCGCCAGTCGGTCAAGCCACTGCGCTGCCTCAAGCCCATACGGCGGATTGCACCAGACGCGCCCGAACCATTGTTGCTTCAGTCCGTTGTCGGCAATCGTGTAGTGGCAGTTTGCCGTGTCCCAGGGCCGAACAATCGGCGCGCACGGGTCAAGATCGAAGCCGCCAAGCGCCTTCAGAATATGCGGCGGCGTCAGCCATTCATCCTTGAGCATCGCTGCACTGTGATGTCCTCCCATGCTCATGCCGGACATCCCGTAATATCGTCATGGTGAAACACTGGCAGGCGGTGGGAGATACCGACCACCCAAAGCCCGTTCGATTCCAGATACGCCCGATCGGTTGTCCGCTGGCATCCGTCACAGTTCTTGTCGATCCCGCGCCGGTCGTAGCGGCATAGTCTGTTGATGTCGTAGGAAGGGCAGCTATACACGCTCATGCGAGCTCACCTTTCCGGCCTTTACCAGTTCAACCAGCGTGAGATTGATCGCCTTGCTCATTCTTGCCCGGCGCTCGTTACGGTCGAGGTCGCGGCCCTGGTCAATCTCGGCATGGCATGATGGGCAGAGCGCAGCGGTCAGGCAATCGTGCTGCTTCATGCCCTTGCCCTTCCCTTCGTTCTGGTGCGCCGCCTGGACGCCGTAAGATCCACACAGCACGCAGTAATGCAGGGAGCGCACCGCGGCGAGCCACTTGTCGGAACGGTATGGTATGTCTTTCGGTCTGGCGGTCATGAGAACAAGTCCAGTTGCTTCGCCGGCAGCGCCACCGGGCGAATCGCTATTCCCGAGATACGATCCTTGCGCTTGGGGCGCTCAACGACTTCGCAGGTTTCGTACAGAAGTTCATTCACCCGGGCCGATACCGTGGATTTCTCCATGTGCAAGGCATGGGCCAGTTCCCCGATTGACCAGCTACCACCCATCAAGGCGATGTAGCCAAGGATCTTCTCGCGCTGGCATGAGGCGATACCGTGGCCGACATGGGCGTGGAAGGCATCGCACGCAGTTGGTGCTTGGGCTATCCTCATTCGTTGAACTCTCCGAGAATCGAATCCATCATCTGCTGGCAGCGCGCGAACTTATCGGCGTCACCCTCGCCTTTAGGCCCGCACCGGCCCCACAGGAAAAGCGCCGCATGCTCACCGCGCAGGAAAGCCATGACCTTCCCGTGGTAATCCTCAAATTCCGCCTGATCGGCACGGGCATAGCTGATGCTTTTGGGCAGCGGAACGATTCCACCTTTTGCGCCTGGCACCCATGTCACATGCCCGGCGCCGATGGAAAGCCAGTCACGCATGCGGTCCAAGTCGTCAAACCGTTCCTGCGCATCAAACACGGCGTTGAGAATGGCGAAGTGCCGGCGGTGATACGGCGCCGAGCGCGGAATCACGAACTCGATCACCGCGAACTCGCCGGGCTCAAGCTGGGAAAGGCGCTTCCAGATTTTTCGCCAGCCCTTCTCATCGGTTTTTGACCAGCCCTTGAACAGCCCGAAGATGAACCGGCGAACATGCTCAAGGATCGATTCCGCTGGGAAGGCGTCTGCCGTCCGGATGATCGTTACGCGGGACACGCGACCGCCTCCATGAACGCCTCAACGAACAGCGCGGCCTGAATCGGGTTGATCGCATTGCCGTATCCGCGCAGGCGCATCACTCGCGCTTCTGCCGTTTTGTTGGCATCGATCGCCATGCCGATACGGCTGTTCGGCACCACGCCGCGGGGTAGCCCATCAACCAGCGGGAATGTGCCGCGTTCAACTGGCCGCCACTTTCCATCCCGGCAGAAGAGCCAATCAGCATCTCGCCAGAAGCCGTTAGTCGGGCCGGGCATGCCAATGTTGCTGGTTGCGTCAAACTGCTTCCTGTCATGTTGGGTGTCATCGTTCCTGCGCGCTCCCCGTCCGATGCTGATGGCGTTGTCCGCCCAGCCAGTGGCGCCGTTTCCGACAATCCCATCATTCCCGGTCTCGGAGAGACACTGCCCTGTTTGATCGCGTCCGTTGCCGTTGTAGTTGGCCAACCCGCCAAATTCGCCTGCCTCGGAAGTTGGTCGAACCGCTCCGCCCCGTCCGCCCGTGGCTTGATGTCCGCGCCCGAGTCCTTCCAGTCCCGCGCCGCTGGCGAAACCCATGCCGCCAGCGGCGCGGGACTGATGGAATCCGCCCCAATACATCCGGTCGCGGATATGCGGGGCGCCGATGCTCGCAGACGGGAACTGGACAGCCCCGAAGGCGTAACCCAAGGCTTCCATGTCAGCTTGTACAAGGTCGATCCAAGGATCTGCGTCTTTGCCCGCAACCTGCTCTCCAAAGACGATTGCAGGACCGCACTCTTTGATGAGATGGTGGAAGGCTGGCCATAGGTGCCGCTCGTCATCAAACGCAGCGCCTTTGCCTGCCGCGCTGAAAGGTTGGCAAGGACAGGAACCGGACCAAACAGGTCGGTCATCTGGCCATCCTGCAAGGCGAAGCGCATAGCTCCATCCGCCGATTCCGGCGAAGAAATGGCATTGCGTGTATCCACGCAGGTCGCTTGGCAGGACATCCTCGATACTCCTTTCGTCGACATCGCCGTCGGCGATGGCGCCGATGCGGATCAGTTCGCGCAACCACGCTGCTGTGCTCGAGTCGAACTCGTTGTAGTAGGCTCGGCTCATTCATCGGTCCTTGGTGCATAGCGGAACAGCCTCGGGCAGAGCCACAGCGTCACCGCGGTGCTTACAACAACCCACAGCAGCGCGCCGATGCCGAACAGGACGCTATCCATCAATCGCGGACCTGATAGCGGCAGCAGTGATCGGCCGGCGCCCATTGCTGATCGGTAACGAAGCACCACACCCGCCCGCCAATAGCTGACGGCATCGAGTGCCGGCAGTTTCCGCACGACTGGCCTTGATGGCGTTCGTCCATCGTTACCTTTTCCTGAACCGCCTTCTGATCCTTGGTCATTTCGCTTTCCCCTTTTTGGATTCCAACCACTTCGCCTTGACTTGCTCGGCAAATTCGCGGCCCTGCGTATCGGCCATGAATCGCAGTTGCCGCGACTGCTCATTGCGTGTGATGCAAGCGCCGATGATGTCGATCGCCTCGTTCATCGTTGGCAGCCTGGACGAATGATTGCTTTGCATTCGGCAATCACACCCGGACAAACTGACCGTCGCGGTATGCCATCAACAGCATTCCCTCGCCGGTGCAGATCGAATCACGAACCATCTGTTCGATGCACGGCTTGAACCGCTGGTCACGTCTCGCGGCGTCGAAAATGAAAGCCAGGTGCGCCGGGCTTCTCGGATGAGTTGCCCAATGCGTGTCGATGCCGTCGTGGATCTTTCCGGCGCCGATCGAATCACCCAGGCGCTTTGCCATCACGCGCTGATGGTCTAACTCTTCGGTGGTCGGCTTGTGGATCAAAGCCGGCGCTGTTGCCGTACCAACACGCCGCGCGGACTCTCGGCACAGTTCAATGAACTCTGGAAGGGTTGGCGGAAACTTCGTTGACTTTTGCGCATCAAGTGCCTTTGCTATCGAATCACCAGAAAACCCGCCAAGCTCTTCGGCCCAGGTGCGCTTGACACGATCCCTTGGGAAGTCGCCGTACTGCGCCGCCCACTTCGCCCCGTAGAAGTCCTCGAACTTCTGGAACAACTTTTCAACCCACGAATCAGGCAACACGGACCGCCTCCCCTGTGATGTCACGAATGGATAGTTCATGTTCACCCCTTGCTTCCGCAGCTTGCGCTGCGTAGTTTGAAATTGCCGCCTGCCTGCCATTGACCGGACGCGAAGGCGCCACCGAGCGCTCCGGCTTCCAGTCCCACGATTCCTTGAACCCTGCCCATCCCTGCCGGCAGCAGATGGCCAGCGCCTCGGCCAACGGGATTCCAGCCTTGCCGGCCTCGGATGCAACGCCATCGATAGCGGTCTTCGTCGGCGCAGCTTTCTTGCCCTTGCGAACCGCCAGCCAGTCGTTGGCCAGTTGTTTATTGATACCGAGTGACATGAGGTACTTTCCGGCATCGAAGCGCGGCGATTTTTTCGCCGTCGCGCTATCTATTCCGTCAGGAATAGATATAGGTTTACTCTTCTCTTCTCTGGTCACGGTTTTGTCACGGTTTTCCTGTGACATATCTGTGACTCCAGAAGCCTCCTTTTCGCGTTGCTTTTTCTTCCTCATTGCAGCATCGGCGCGGGTTTTGGATGTTTCGCCGTTGTGTCGGTAGAAGTTCGGGAAGGTCACTGTGCCGTCGTTGTTGTCATGCACCCAACCAACTTTTGCCAGTGCAGCGCCAAATCCGTTGTGACGAGAAATTGAATCCAGTGTGACAAATGTCACGGAAAGAGCGTGACCATTTAGTGACTGCTGATCCGCCCAAATCCAAATGCGGACGCAGCGACCGAAAGCGTCCTCGGGGGTAACTCCGAGTGTCGACGCCAGTTGGTATATCTCTGGTTTGTCGGGTGTGACGTGCTGAATCTTGATCCAGTCGCCAGCCATTGCGGTTCCTTTGTGCGAGTTCGTGACCTTGAAAAATGGTGGGCTGCCTACCGGGAACTCGCGGTAACGGTAGGCCGGGTTGCAATCCCGTTGCCCATTGATCGAAAGCGTTGCGTTTGCTTAATGACAAGCCATCACCTATGATGGAATTGTATTAAACAACAAATGATTAACTATGATTAACTGCGGTTAATCCGAAATCTACACCACTTCGCTTTCATAAATCAAGCATCATTTGGCACGGAGGCCACATGAATTCATCAATCGACGTTCAGGCAAACCGCCTATGGAATTTCCGACAGGTCATCAAGGCCGTTGGTGGCGTCAATGAAGCCGCCCGCATCATGGGAAAGAAAAATTCCTACATCACCGCCATATCGGGGCCGAACCCGAACCGATCGATCGGCAATCGAATGTGCGCCACCATTGAAAAATCATTCGGGCTCACCCCGGGCTCGCTTGATCTTCCGCCCCCGAAGGAAGCGAAGAACAACGACGCGCACCTTGCCAGAATTTCGGCGACCCTGGCCAACGCCACAACGGCCGACAAAGAGTTCGTCCTGGCCTTTGCCGAATGGCTGGTCGGGCGCTCGATGAAGTTGCCGACCAAGACCGTAACCGGCACGGTCATCAAGGCATCCGACATCGATGTATGACCATTGTATTATTTACATGCTGCGCGTTGAGGCGCAGCATAGTTGAATTTTTTGGAGAATGATCGTGACAAACCTCTTCCCCCAAGGCACCCCCAAGAATATCAAAGCCGTCATGGGCGTTATGATTTCCGAGTCCGGCGCTATCGAGTGCCTCAAGGCCGGCGAATTCGATCTTGGCCAAGCCGAAGAAATGGCCAGGCGCCTTACCCTGCTGGCGTCCGACATCCGTTCGGCAGCCCGGCGCAAAATTGATTTCGGTCAATGATTGCTTCACGGAAATCAAGCCCGGTTCAGCCGGGCTATTTTTTTCACTCAAATGCTTGCTTTGCGTTAATCAATCATCTATGATCCGTCATAAGGAATGCGTCCTGCATCCCTATCGATAACGGAGATCGATATGAAGAAACTGATTCGAGCAGTTCGCCAATATTGGGCGTACTGGAAGATGCGCAGCATCGAAACAAACCTCGCCGGCATGATCGACACATTGCCGCTGGTGCGCTGCGAACTCACCCGTCAAGCCATGCAATTGCAGATCAAGGCCGTCAGCCTCGAACTGTGCAAGGCGCGCGCCCACTATCAATCCCTGCTCCCGGTCGGCCAGCGCCGCACATGGACCATGGCTTAAATCGGAGATTTACATGAACGACACCTACGACGAAGGCCGGGAAGTCATGGCCATGAGCGTTGAGAGCGGAACCGTTGCCCTGCTCAACCGCTCCGAAATTGAGCAGCAGGTAGCAACTGCCCACAAGTTCCCGCGCTCCATCAAGCGTTTCCGCCAGGAAACCTTGCAGATGGTCACGCTGAACGAGTCGGTCGCCGAGTCCTGCATCTATGCCCTGCCGCGCAGCGGCAAGACCATCGAAGGGCCAAGCGCCCGCTTCGCCGAAGTGGTTGCGTCGGCGTGGGGAAACTGCCGGGCCGGCGCCCGTGTTGTCTCGGATGCTGGCGACTTCATCACCGCGCAAGGCGTGTTCCATGACCTTGAGCGCAACGTCGCCATTACCTACGAGGTTCAGCGCCGCATCACCAACAACAAGGGCCAGCGGTTCAATGCCGACATGATCGGCGTCACCGGCAACGCGGCTTCGTCAATAGCCCTGCGTAACGCCATCCTCAAGGGTGTGCCAAAAGCCTTTTGGGACGATATGTACCAGGCCGCGCGCGCCACGGTGATGGGCGACTTCCAGACCCTTGCCAATCGCCGCTCGGAAGCACTCAAGGCGTTTGTTGGGCTTGGTGTCAGCAATGCCCAGGTCTTCGCCAAGCTCGGCGTCAATGGAGTTGAGGACATCGGCCTGGAACACCTTGTCGTGCTGCGCGGCCTGATTACCGCAATTAAGGAAGGCGACACCACGCCCGAGCAAGCATTCGAAGCGGAGCCCAGCGCCGCGAAGGCGACAGCAGCCAAGCCGGAAGAGCCTAAAGTATTGCCGGAAATGCCGGCCGATAAGTTTGCAACCGAGTTGGTGAAGTGGCGCAAGGCAGTCACCAGCAAGGCGCTCACGCCGGCCCAAATCATCAGCACCACACTGACCAAGTATGTCTTGACCGATGAACAGAAGTTGGCCATCGACGACCTGGCCGTCAACTACGGAGAATGACCATGATTATCCACGACGTAAAACAAGGCTCACCGGAATGGCACGCTCTGCGCGCCACCACCCGCAATGCCAGCGAAGCCCCGGCCATGATGGGCGTCAGCAAGTACAAGTCGCGCTTGGCCTTGATCGCCGAGAAGGCAACCGGCATTGTTCCTGAAATTGACGAGGCTACGCAGCGCCGCTTCGACGCTGGCCACGAAACCGAGGCCAAGGCCCGCGCCATCCTCGAAGAGCAGCTTGGCGAAGACCTCTATCCGCTGGTTGCCACCGACGACGAGGTTTATCTGCTGGCCAGTTCGGACGGTTCTGATATGTGCCGCACGTTCGGCTTTGAACATAAGCTGTGGAATTCCGACATCGCCGCCCAGGTTGCATCCGGAGAGGTTCCCGATTCGCACAAGTGGCAGCTTGACCAGCAAATTGAAGTGTTCGGCTTCGAGAAGATCATCTTCGTCTGCTCGGACGGAACTGCGGATAACTTTGTTTCCTGCGAGTACCGCACCACGCCGGAGCGCATCGCGCAACTGCGTGCCGGATGGAGACAGTTCGATGAAGACGTGGCCAACTACCAGCCCGAAGTGACCGAGGCCAAGCCGATCCTGCACGCCAACCCTATCGACAACCTGCCGGCCCTGTTCATCGAAGTCACCGGCCGCGTCACGGCCAGCAACCTTGTCGAGTTCAAGGCTGCGGCGACGGCGGTTATTTCCAGCATCAAGACTGAACTCGTCACCGATCAGGACTTCGTGGACGCTACGGCTGCGGTCAAGTATCTGAAGGATGTCGAAGACAGCGCCAAACGCGCCAAGCAGAACGCACTCGACCAGACGGCAAGCATTGCCGAACTGCACCGCGCCCTGGATGAAGTCGCCGGCATGGCCGCTACAGTGCGCAAGGCGCTAGATAAGAAGATCACCGAAGAGAAGGATTCCCGAAAGGCCGAAATCGTGCGCGAGGCGCAGCTTGCCTTCAACGATCATTACGCCGCACTGGTCGAGCGTGTTGGCCACGGCTTCAGCGTGGCATACGTCAGCTTCGCCGAATCCATCAAAGGCTTGAAGTCGCTCGACTCCATGCGCGACAATGTATCGGTCGCGCTGGCGAATGCCAAGATCGAGGCCAATGCAGTTGCAGACCGCATCGAATTCAACCAGAAGAAGATGCAGGCACAAAGCGCCGCCGTCCTGTTCCCTGACTTCGCCCAGGTATGCACCAAGGCACCGGATGACTTCGCCGCCCTTGTCGCCATGCGTGTTGCGGCCAAGAAAGAGGCCGACGAGAAGTTGCTTGCCAATGAGCGCGAGAAGATCAGGAATGAAGAAGCGGCCAAGGCGCAGGAGCAGGCCGTGGTAAACAATCAGTTTCCGCCAGCGATCCGTCCGCAAGTTGTTCAGGTTATTTCTGTAGCCAAAACAACAGAGGTTGAAGAAAACACCGGCAAGACCATCAAGCTCGGAGAAATCTGCACGCTACTTGGCTTCACGGTAACGGCTGATTTCCTATCAACGCTCGGGTTCGATGCTGTGGCTCACAACAAGAACGCGAAGCTCTATTACGAATCCAGCTTCAAGGGAATCTGCGCCGGAATCTCTGCGCACGTTTTGAACGTCGGCAGCAAGCCAATGAAGGAAGCGGCGTAACGATCAATGGGGCGAAACGTGGTGATTAGCGCGCAAGGTCTGGGGTTTCCGGAAACCGTTGGGCTTGCCATATCAACTCGGAGTAGCCCCACCAATTTCAACCACCAGAAGGAGCAACAAAATGGCAAAACCTCTGAACGACATGAACATCACCATGCACGGCGTAACGTCCAGTCAGATTAAGGAAATCGGGCATGACGCGAAGACCAGCACCCTGGCCATTCGCTTCAAACACGGCGGCACGCTCTACCACTACAGCGGGGTCGACGCCAAGAAGTTCGAGGAATTCAAGTCGTCCGAATCGCTCGGCGCCTACCTCGGCAACAAGATTAAGGGCCACCACGATTTCACCAAAATCAACGAGAAGAAGGAAAAGTAACCATGGCAACGAAGAAAACCGCGCTCATCAAAGACTATCGCAACGTGCGCCGCAAGCTCGACCTGAACCAAGCCGAATTCTGGAGCCGCCTTGGCATCACGCAATCTGGCGGGTCGCGCTACGAATCCGGCCGTCCTGTCCCCAAGGCCACCGCCGTTCTCGCCCACTTGGTCTACATCAAGGGCATGGACATCGACGCCCGGGAATTCAAGTGAACAAGCCCGGACAAGGATTCATCCTCGGCGCCAAGATCAAGATCCGGGCGATTCCCTACCCGCTTCCGGCGGAAGTCGCTGCGGATCTGATCGAGGCCGGGCTGTCAGCCACCAGGGCGCGCAAGGTCGTCGAGAAGATCAAGGAAGGCTGCACCCCGCAAAAGGATGCGGCCATCGCCGAATACGACGCTTTGATAGCGGACATGCTCACCGTCGAGGGGGCTATCCGTCGCACCTACGGCGTCGAGTACATCCGTGAAGAAATACTACCCATGAAGGAAGTCATCAAATGAGCAACTTAGCAATGCTGCTTCTTGCCGCCACCATTGGCGGCGCGCCGGTTAATGGCTACATATCTGCCGCGCCGATTGTGCCGCGCACCGCCTGACAAGCACGCTCGACTACTCCGGCTTTTCCGGCCACACCTACCCGGATGGTCCAGGCTGGACGAACGCCAAGGTGCAGCGCATGGCCAAAAAGCGCCGCAACAAGGCGCGGCACAAAGCGGCTTGCAAGGGGAGGTAATCGTGTTGAAGACAAAGCCATGTGAATGCTGCGGATCAACAATGACAAAGCGCGACCGAGATTCATTCAATCAATGGGTAGAAAAGCGGTTCTGCTCAAAAACATGCGCCAACAACTCAAGGGAAAAGGTTCCTATAGATGAACGATTCTGGAGATTCGTGGAGGTTTCAAAAACTGGCTGCTTGGAATGGCGCGGAACAATCGATGACAAGGGATATGGTCGCATTTCTACATTGCGCGGCGAAACTCCGGATAAGGCGCACCGTGTTTCTTGGGTGGTGCATTTTGGAGAAATACCTGATGGGCTGCATGTTTGCCATGCGTGCGACAACCCAAGGTGTGTAAACCCTAATCACCTGATGCTTGGAACTCAAAAGGCAAACATGATTGATGCAACAAGGAAGGGAAGACTCAATGAGAAGTCACTATTAAATCTTCGACCTGGCGCTATTGGTTTTTACGGGGCGGGGCCAAAATCAAACGAGGATATTCAAAATGGCATCAGTAAATAAAGTAATCATCATTGGAAACTTGGGAAAAGATGTTGATCTGCGCTACACCGCAGCCGGCGACGCAATCGCCAATCTAACCGTGGCCACATCCGAGCAATGGAAAGACAAGGCTACCGGCGAGAAGAAAGAAGCGACCGAATGGCACCGCATTTCGTTCTTCGGAAAGCTGGCGGAAATCGCCGGCCAGTATCTCAACAAGGGATCACAAGTCTATGTCGAGGGCAGCATTCGCACCCGCAAGTGGACAGACAAAGAAGGCCAGGAGCGTTACACCACCGAGATTCGCGGCGATCAAATGAAGATGCTCGGCGCCAGGCCGGCCGGCGGCGCTGCGCCGGATCGTGATAGCGGCGGATACGAACCGGCGCCGGCAAAGAACAAGCCGAAGCCGTCTTTCGATGACCTCGGCGACGACATTCCTTTTTAGCACCCACCTAACCGAAAGAAGAAAATGCAAGTCAAAGTCCTGAAGAAGCACCCCGATGCAATCATTCCCAAGTACGCCACAGCAGGCGCCTCTGGCCTTGACCTACACGCCCGCATTCCGCACGACATTTACTTGCAACCTGGCGTTCGTTTTACATGTCCGGTCGGAATCGGAATTGAGTTGCCGGAAGGATTTGATGCGCAGGTAAGGCCACGATCTGGATTGGCAATGAAGCACGGAGTCACAGTGCTTAACTCGCCCGGCACGGTCGACGCAGATTATCGCGGCGAAATATGCGCCATTCTGATTAACCACGGCGATCAGGCTTTCAAGATCGAGCCTAACCAGCGCATCGCGCAGTTGGTGATTGCGCCGGTTGTGCGCGTTGAGCTTGTGCAGGATTGCGAGCTATCGGAAACCGAGCGCGGCGAAGGCGGATTCGGGAGCACAGACAAATGAAAGCACTCACTGTAACGATGCCTGACGGCAGCATATTTGCCGTCCCGGTCTTGATGGTTGCCACCAATCGCGCCACACATTACGCACATGAGTTCGATGGAGATGTTGAGCGTTCGCTTGCCGAGGACACGCTGCCGCTGTTCGAGTCCGACGAATACGAAGTCGCTGATTGGGCCGTCAATAATATGAACTGGTGCGACTTTGACGGTCACCAGTTCAAGATCAAGGATGCGCCTGAGCCTGATTTTCAGGAGGCTTGGATGTGCGGAGATAAATCGGTAATCGACATTGGCAGCACAGACATGAAGGTGGCAGCATGAAAGAGCGCCCGATTTTGTTTTCGGCGCCGATGGTGCGCGCCATCCTTGCCGGCAATAAGTCGCAAACTAGGCGGATTGTGAAGCCGCGCAAGGATGTTGCCTTTGGCTGTCTCTTGCAACCGCATGAACTTGCTGGCGAGGTCAATGCTGGAAACCTTGAAAATTGCCCCTATGGCAAGATCGGCGACCGACTATGGGTTCGCGAGACTTTTCAGGGGCCGCTGCTCGAAAGCGAAGAGCAAGAGGATGAATTCCGGCATTCGCCAGACATTTACAAGAAACCAGGTTTCTGTGCCTACCGCGCAACCGATACGCTTGATGCCATTGATTCAGATGGCCGGGAACTTGGCTGGCGCCCGTCGATCTTCATGCCGCGCTGGGCGAGTCGCATTCTGCTGGAAGTAACCGGCGTTCGTGTTGAGAAGCTGCGGGACATCAGCGAATCCGACGCAAAGGCGGAAGGCGCGCGATCTGCAGATCCAGCAACAGGCCGTGAATGCATCCTCGATCCATCGATGGGGAGCTACAGACTGCACTACCGGGACATATGGGAATCCATCAACGGCCCCGGCGCATGGGATGCAAACCCTTGGGTGTGGGTGATTGAATTCAAGGCTCTGGAAGGCGGCGCAGCATGATGACCAAAGACGACATTGCGACCTATCGCGCAACATATCCGCGTGAACATTTGGACCAGAAAGCAAAAGAGCAAAATTTACAGGGTATCCGATTTCCGTGATTGATTTGACCTCTCAGACAGTCGATGTAATTCAATCAACAATCCGTGTTTTGTGATTGACACGAGCGAAATGTATCGCTATCATGAAATCGTGTTCAATGATTGATTACAGAGGCCGATATGACGCGAGTAAGCGGAACCCACAAGGGGCGCAGGGCAGAACGCTGGAGCGACGGAAAGGTTTATATCTGGATCGGCACCTGCTGGATTCAAGAAATTGGGCAGGAATGTCACTTTGTGGCGGACTGAGTTATGAGCACGGCTGCAAAGTGCGTTGTGTTGGATACGTGGGCGGGTCGCCGTTACTACGCCGTCGAAGTGGTTGGCGAGACGCCGAAGAAGGCCAGAATCCGCGTTCTGACGCCGGGTGGTGTCATGCTGCCGAATCGTCGTTACGTCCAGTGCGGCGAGATTGCGTTGGTGCCTAAGCACGCGATCAAAGACATGCCTAGCGATGCTCACAAGATCGAGCAGGGCTATTACAACGGCCATGTTGAAGGATTTGGAGGAACTGTGGATGCGCGATAATCTCATCGAAACCCTGCGTGACTGTGCCAATGCACTTGGCGAGTTGCTTCCCCGCGATCATGCCTACCGCAAGATCGTAGATCAGGCCAATCGACTACTTGACCGACACGATCAAGCGTCGGAAGAGCAACGAGCCACTGATGCTTTGCGCGATCTTATGAGCGCTTTGCCGAAAAGCACGCAAACGTCCATGACCGTGTTCAAGCCAGAGGTCGACGGCCAGAAAGCCGGGGCGGTTAAGGCATTCTTGATGGCCGAGAACGCTGATGATCTGCGCTGTGCGCAATGGGTCATCGCTCAAGGATCGGCTAAACGTGGAGAAGAACAATGGCCTCTTTGAAGTTCTACCTACTCCCTGCCGACCAATGCACTAAGGCGCTTGAACTTCATGCACTTGCCAAAGAAGATGCTCTGTCGGCAAAGCGCAAATTGCTATCCAAGTACGGTGCTGATGCGATCCTTCGTTCCGGCGCACACGTTGAAGCCTTGGCTTGGCGTGACAAGCCCATCGCTATGACCGGGTTCACGGTGCCGAAATTCGATTCGCGCCAAGGAGTCTGGCTACAAAAACCCAAGAAAAATACCCTGCGCGGCAAACAGGCGGCGCAGGAAATGGATGAGGTCGGTGAGTTGTTGGAAATCTGGCAATGGTCGCTGGAACGGGCTTTAGGTGTTCATGGCAGCGTCTTCGGCTACTACCACGGCAGCCGCGTATTTCTGAATTCTGTGGCCCGTCCACTGGAAGATGGCCGAGTGGTATTGAGTATTCCTGTGCGCGATGAGCGCGACCCCAAGCGGAATACCGGAACCGATCCAGTCGTCCCGCCCTTTGCTGACGAGATTTCGCAAGCGGAGGCTGAGTGTCTGGTTGGCGAGCCGATTGCCGAGATGGTGGTATAGAGCGAGGGGGCGACAATGATCTATCGTGTAACGCTTCCTGGCTATTTCGCTTTGCACACGGCGGATAGCGCGCTTGCAGATGCGTGGAAGAACCATTTTGGTGGAACAGTCGCGCAAATCCATCTGGGCGACATCAAGAGCGTGTCGGCTGAAATGTGGGACGGCTCTGAACTGTCGGCAACTCGGATCGCTTTAGACCGTGTTCGCGCCATGATGCGCGAGCAAGAACGCCAGATGGAAGAAATGTACAAGGAGCTTTGCGCTTGGCGTGGAGCATTTGTCCAGCAGAACGGGCTGGCCTACGACCAAGAGCGCGATGCAATCGTGCATATGGATACAGGGAAGGTCTATCAGCTTAAAGCAACCCCAAGCGGGAAAGCCTGACCATGCCCGCAAACATCCTGAACCTCCCATGCTACAAGGTTCGCGGCATCCAAGAGAACGAACATGATTACCACGTCGAGGTTGAGACGGTTGAATCACCTGCCGCCTGTCCGCACTGCCAGTCCGCCAACCTCGTTGGCTTTGGTCGCCGCGAGCAGATGGTTAAAGACCTGCCCATGCACGGTCGCCGTGTCGGCCTCTACATCGACACCCGCCGCTACCGCTGCCGCAACTGTGGCAAGACCTTCTACGAGCCGTTGCCCGAGATCGACGAGAAGCGACTGATGACCAAGCGGCTTGCGCAATGGATGGGCAAGCAGGCCATCAAGCGCACCTTCGCCAGCATCGCCGAGGAAGTTGGCTGCACGGAATTCACCGTCCGGGCGGTTTTCAGCGACTACGTGAACGAGTTGGAAAAGACCATCCGCTTCGAGACGCCAAAGTGGATGGGCATCGACGAAATCCACCTTATCAAGCCGCGTGGCGTCATCGCCAACATCCAGAACAACACCATCGTTGAACTACTGCCGAACCGCAACAAGGACACCGTGGTGCGATTCCTGCACCACTTGGAAGGCAAAGAGTGCATCCAGTACGTCGCAATGGATATGTGGACGCCGTACCGCGATGCTGTTCGGGCGGTCATTCCGCAGGCCGATATCGTGGTGGACAAATTCCACGTTGTTCGCATGGCGAACGATGCGCTGGAACGGGTCAGAAAGAGCTTGCGCGAGTCCTTGACACCAAAACAACGTCGCGGGTTGATGCACGACCGCTTTGTATTGCTCAAGCGGGAGCGCGACCTGAACGACAAGGAACGGTTGAACCTTGACGGCTGGACGAAGAACTACCCGGAGCTTGGTGAAGCCTACCGACTCAAGGAGCAATTCTTCGGCATCTACGATGCCGCGTCACCAGACGAGGCACAAGCCAAGTTCATCCAGTGGCAGAAGAGCATTCCATCCGAGATTGCAGACGCCTTCGCTGACATCGAGCGGGCGTGGGGTAACTGGACGATGCCCATCCTCAATTACTTCAATCATCCCGTTACGAACGCCTACACCGAGAGTCTAAACAGCCTGATTCGCGTCATGAATCGTCTTGGCCGTGGTTACTCGTTCGAGGCGCTTCGAGCCAAGATTCTGTTCGCCGAGGGCGCTCATAAACACAAGCTGTCGCGGCCAAAGTTCGAGCGCAGGCGTGAGCCTGAGCCAGTTGAAATGGGTTACGGACTACCCGGCAACATCAAGCACTTCGAGATGTGCGATTCCTTTGCACGGATGACACCAAAACCACCACCTGAGCCGAAGCCATACGTCCCGAAATCAACAGAATCGGAGATGCCAGAGAAGAACTACGGTGCGGACATTTCAACACTCATTCGCATGATCGAGAACGGCGAGCTATGAACCCGTTTCAATCACGGAAATCGGATACCCCTAATTTCAAGTGGTGACAAAACCTACATCGGCACATTCGACAAGTTTTCCGACATGGATGCAGTCGTGAAGAAACTTAGCGGGATGATTAACAAATGAGCAAAGAAACGCTGATAGAAAATTTGCGCGGATACAAATCAACGCCACGTCACTGCGAAGAACTTTGTTACGAGGCAGCTAACGAGATTGAATCCCTTCGCCAGCAAGTCTATGACCTTAATCGCCTTTGTGAATTTGATAATAAAACAAACGAGCAGCTACTTCAGATTGCCGCCGACCATCTATCTGGCTTCGTACTTTGTGATAATCCGCCGGTTGCTTGGACGCACAGTTGTAACGTCCTATGCCTTGATAACGTCGAACTATGGATAGATAGATGCCCACATTGCGGAAAGCCAGCACCGAAAGGAGTGAAATGAGCAAAGACCTTATAGACCGACTGCTCGATAATCGGGTTACTGGTTTCAATCTAGACGTCGCCGCAGTCGAAGCCGCTAATTTGATCGAAGCCCAAGCAGCGCAGATCGAGATGCTTCTGGAATCCATTGAGCGTTGTCGTAACTGGTTCGAGACACAAGCCAGAGTGGTTAGCAAGGGTGGTCCGTCATCTTGGGAAATGATGCTCTTGCGTGATGAACAGGATGCGCTGGAAACTGTTCTTGCCACCACCCCAAACGAAGCCCTGCAAGCCTTCGCCGCCATCTCTGCAACAAAGGAGCAAGGAAAATTAGCACAATCGACAGCATCCGCGCCGCGATCGACGCCATCGAACTTGTCCTAGGCCTACTGCTCATTGGCAGCGTGGCCTGGATGATCTGGGAGGGGCCATGAGCACAATCAAAGGCGAACTCAACGCCGAGATGATGAAAACGCCAGATACCCGCAAGTTCAGCCGTTGGGCAAGTGCGTGGGAAGTATGGGTGTCACGTCCTGACAAAAATCAGGGCTGGGTACGTTATCAAATCTATGATAGCTTCAAGCAAGCCGAGGCTACAGTCAAGCGGGTAGAAGGCCCACCGCTTGTACTCAAGATTGTGCCTCTTTATCACGAGGAGTTTCTTGAATGACCTATTGGACATACTCATATACAACAAGGCAACGCCCGTTTTATTGGGCTAGCCGTAATAGTAAAAGGTGGAAAAGATGACAACTGAAAACTGGATTGACCTACCAACCTTGCAAGATGTAGCCAAGGCTCAAGCTGAAAATTGGGAGATTGAATATCGTTGCGGAGACGGTTTTGCGACTTGGAGTGGAATGGCATGGCAGAAATCATTTACCTTCCGTGGTCGCCCTCGCCAGCCGAAGATGAAAGAGGTCAAGATTCTTTCGTGGATTGACCCGCAAGGAGAATTCAGGAGAGGATTGGAAGGAAGCAATATCTGCAAAAGCGCAGCCAGTGGATTCTGGATTCGCCAGCCCCATCTGGACATGATTGCGCAGGTGGCAGAATGAGCAAATTAAACTTCGGACGTGATGACCTTATGGCAATAGCAGCATTCCGTTATTGCCTTGGTCGAATGACATACATCGTTAGCGATTGTGCAGACTGGCTTATCGAGCAGTGGGAGAACTTATCTCCAAGTGCAAGAAGCATCATCAAGCGCGATCTTGAAGAAGCATTTGCACAGGATGACGAAGACAGAGCCAACGGCAATAAATACAAGAATCTAGGGCATGACTGCGACAGGCAGCAATGGGAAAGGGTTAGGCGACTTGTCTAGGATAGCTGTTCCGCAAACAGTGTTCCGCACAACCCAAGTGATTGATTCTATTTATCCAGTATTTCTACTGGATTGCGGAACGGAAATCAGCTTAAACGTAGATATAGACTCAAATCACGTTAGTTTCAGGTACTAGCGGGTAACTCCGTGGGGGTTCGAGTCCCTTCCTGGGCACCAACAATTACAGCGATAGTAGCCGCTAACTTAGTTCCTCAAAAGTTGATTCACTTCCTCAAAACTCAGGCCGGCATTATCGCCGGCCTTTGTTCTCAGCGTCCAGTCAATCGCCTTTGAAGATCCTCGGCAATGCCGCGTTTCTTCACAATCAGCGCATCGCGCTCGTCGCTGAACTCGTCATCGTCAATCCCGCTACGGGAACGCTCGCGCTTCAACTGCGTTAGCTGGCGATCAATCTCCATCATCTGACCTTGGGCCTGGCGCTTCGCGTTGAGTTGCAGCACGTCGGCCGGGTAGCTTCCAACCTTCAGACCGAAGCTGGATAGCCCGGCCTGCGCGACAGACTGCTCACGCCCGAACGAATCGGTGCGGCCTGATCCAGCATTGGAGACGTTGGTAAATGCGTGCGTTCCAGGCAGGATAACGATGTTCGGAGCGAATGCCTTGTACAGATGATCGGCAACCTTGGCTGCCTTTTCCGTCGCGGTATCTGTTTCGAGGGTGATCGGGCGCCCGGTGAATTGGCTCTTGTTCGCCATGAACTCGGACAGCACCGCCAGCGGCCCGCCGATCGTCAGCATGGGCAGGATCGGGACGGCAGCGTTCGACATGCCGGTATCGAAGACATCGCCAACCGGAACGAAGCGGCGGATGTCGATGAAGACCGGCGAGCCGTGCTTGTCGTTCCACGGCATCCGAACAAGTTTCGGCACCATGCCCCAAATGTTCCCGGCCTTTTCCTCTGGCAACAAGCGGCGCTCGTCGTCCTCGTCACCGCCCGACAGCAGGTAGCCAAGGGCATTCGCAAGGCCAGCGAACAAAGCGAGCTTCATCAACTTGTGCGGCTTCTTGGCGGCGATTTCCAGCGCCATCGGGATAGCCCGGTACGAGAAGCTGACAAAGGGCAGCGCGGTTTGCCGCATGGCCTGAATCCACGGCGCGTTGATGTGGTAGTCGAGGAAGGACTTGCGAGCACGGCGGCCGGCAACCAGATCGCTTTCGCCGTCTTCTTTGGCCTTGAGCCAGGCCGCCAGGCGGAAGACCTGATCCTCGGCTTCGTAGAGGTCGATCAGGCTGCGCGCCTCGGTAGTCACAGCGCGAGCGCCCACGGTCGGCTTTGCGGCCTCCCAGGCGGACGGGAAGCGGAGCCGCAAGGCAAGTTGCAGCGCAGCAAAAGCGCCGACCTGGCCTGGGGCGTGCTGGCCGGCCGTACCGAGTTCCTGTTCGAGCGCATCGAGCAGCGGTTCAAGTTGCTCCTTCTGCAACTCGGCATTGACCCAAGACCCCATGTTGGCGCCGGACTCATGGAAGCGGTTGATAATCTCGCGGGCAGCGTCGGCGTCAGCCATGCCGGCGCGCGAAACAGCGTTGCCGGTACGGCCGATGATTCCCTTGCCGGTACGCTGGCTGGCGCCCAGGATGATGCGCAGCGCCTTTCCAATGTGCCCGGCAGAAACATCGTGCCAATCGGCCATCACGAAGTTCGCCATGATGTTGTTCGTATGCACGGCCGGCGACAAGGCAGTTTTCGAGGTCTTCCACGCCGACAGGATCTTGGCGTAAATCTCGCCCATCGGCTTGTAGCGGAACCCTACCGTCTGCCGCACGTCGTTCCAGATCGGGCCAGGCACGAACTGTCCGGCCAGTTTTCCGTACTTGGTAACCGGCGTGCCGGGAACCTTGATATCAGGAACTTGCACCCACGTACCGGGCGGGAAGACTCCGTTTCCGAACGGCCCCTTGAATTCAAGAGGCTCGACAATCTCACCGTCGATCTTTTCGCCCGGCAACTTGCCGTAGGTTTGCGCGATCCATTCCAGATACTTTCCCGTCTCGACATCGTGAATCATGCCGTGCAGGGTCTTGGCGACAGCGTAGCGGGCCTCGTCAATCTCGCCCATCGCCACGCGCTCGGCCTTGGTAAAGTCACGCCATACGATCAGCTTGCCGCCCTTCGTGTCGCGCACTTCCCATGTGCCGGATTGATCCCACGTCGAATACTTGGCGGGCACCTTCTCGTCGGCCGGCCAATAGGCTACTTCCAGCAACTTGCCTTTCTTCTGCGGGTTGGTGTTGCCCGGGCCTTGTGCAGTTTCGAGCGCACCATTGCCCTCGCCGGTCGGCGCGCGGCGCTCGTAGCGAACGAACTTGACCCCGATCAAGCCCTTGTCGGCCTGCCCGGATTGCATCTTGCGGCCCCACCACTCGGGCGCGATATTCTGCACCTTTGCCATGTCGACCGCATCGGTCATGCCGCGGCCCTTGTACTGGTCGCCCAGGATAGCAATCGCGCGCTGGCGTGTACCGGCTTCGCCCTTGGTCAGTTCGGCGGCGTGCTTGAGGTAGGTACGGTGTAGGTACTCAAAGCGGTTGCGCTTGAATGCCTCCGGCGACAACTGGCCGAGCGCAATGGCTTCTTGCGACAGCGCATCGACCATGCCCTTGATTTCTTCCATGACCGCAATCGACTCGGGAGAAAGCTGCTTCTCGAAATACGCGGCAGCCTGCGGGTCGTTGTTGGTCATCCACTCGTAAGCCAGGCGGCTTTCGGCCCGGGTAAGCGTTGAGAGCTTTTCCAGCAGCGTGCCGGCCTTGCGGATCTGCGCGCGCTGCTTGCCCTGCATTTCAATGCGGCGGTCGATGACTGACTCGGGAACGCCGTAGTCGGAAACCACACCAGCCTTGACCTGTTCCGGAGTGTAGCGGTCGAGCAGCGCCCCGGCCTTGTCGTAGAGGTATCCGGTCGCCTTGTCGATACGCGCCGCTTGCGTCATGGCGCGCATGACCGTATCAACCGGGCGCCAGGTTGCGGCCGGCTTTGCCAGGATAGCGTCGGCGCGCTCGGCGGCGGTCGCCGTAGGCGTCGGCCGGCTAAAACGAATGTCCGGATTGTCCGGATCGAACTGGCCGCTGTTGCCGATGGCGGATTTGATCTGTGATGGTTTGGTGGTCACAAACATGGTTTCGTTATCGCCGTACACGATAAGGCCGTCATGCCCAGGCCACGAAACGTTCATGTCCCACATATATTCTGGCTGATTGTCCCACCAACTAGCAGGAGAACCGTCAACATTCTCAATACGCGGGTTCTGGATCGACAGATATACCGGCATTACGTTAGCGTTGCCGCCTGCGTATTCTGCCCCGGAGGTAGCATACATGCTTGCGTGAAGGCGTCTCGATGTGAAGAACTGCTTGCCACGATCGGACTCATAGGTAAGCGGCTCGGCCTCGGCATCAAATTCGTTGAAGTCGCGCGGCGTACCGTGATAAACCACCAACGGATTACCCTTGGCATCCACTACCTTCGAGTCACCGAACCAGGCTTTGAATTTCGGCGTTTTTGTCACGTCGACCGCGGCAGCACGCGACAACAGCACATCAGCGGGATTACGTTCCCGCCACAGCGCGGCCAGCTTCTCGAACGCCGGGTAGTTCTTCTCTGCCAGTTCGTCAATTGATTTGTAGCCGCGCGCCCTTGCCTCGGCAGTCAGCCACTTCTCTTGCTTGGCGACATCCTCGGCCAGTGTGCCGTCAGCCAGGCGCGTACCGTCCATCGCGCTTGCCGGCTTGCCATTGCGGGCGAAGTTGCGCGCAGCATTGACCAGATCAGCAACAAACAGATCGGCCTTTTGCTGGTCATCCAGCCCGGCATTCAGCCAGCCGTCGAGTTTGGCAGCAAGGTTAGTTGCGCCCGCCTTGTTCAGCCAGTTACGAACCGCCATTACCACCCGGCGCCAGCCTTTCAGCTTGACCAGATCGGCGGCCGGAATATCGGCCAGCACTTCTTCGATCGCCTCGGTGTTCGAGGCAAGACCATTGCGCTTCTTCAGAGCCGCGGCTTGTTTGCGCAGGCTGGCATTGTTCAGCCAGATATGTTGCAGCGCGGCATCAAGGCTCTTGCCCATCGCGCCACGGAGCCCGTAGTGGGTAACTTCGTGCGTCGCAAGAACATGCTCGGCGCGCGCTGCATCGGCCAGGCCGGAAGCGAACAGGTAAATCTCGCCTTGGTGCATGGCGCCTTCGACATCATCCCAGGCGCCAGCCTTGCGAATGAAATCGGCCAGGGCTTTCTGTGCCGGATCCTTGGTAGAAAGTTCGGCCGGCGAGGCGAAGACATGAACCTTTGGCAGATTCTTGAAGCCACGCACAACCCGGTCGACCGTCGCATTAAGATCGCCCACGGCCATGCTGGCGCCGTTGCCTCGGGAGAACATCGTCGTCGCATTGGCCCATTCGTCCTTGTTGTACTTCAGGCCAATAGGAGCGCCAGCGGCAGGCTCTTTGCCGCTGGCAACGATCGCATCTTCCAGTACGGCAGCCTCGTTCTCCTTGTCCAGAAGCATCTGGATCATGGGGAATGGCGCAGTCAAGCGATGTTCGAGCGCATTGCGTTTTGCCTTGAGGTCATTCGCTTCTGATTCGAGCGCGGCAGGAGCCCGGGCAATTCCGGCCAGGGCACTTTGCGCACGCATGGAAACGCCAACCGGATCGCTGGTAACGTCCTGTGCAATAAGGACCGGCTCGGAAGCCTTGAGCGCCACGGCAGTTTCAAATCGACGGCTAACCTCTGTCTTCTCTGTTCCGTCTGTGTAGGTGGTGATCGAGGTAACGCTTTCCTTTCCCATCCGGGCGGCGTAGACCACATCGAACCCTGAAATGCTACCGATGACCGTTTCTTTCTCAACCAGATGATCGGACAGATCCTTGTAGCGCGCCATGAGCGCTTGGCCCCATTCCTTGCGGGTCTTGAAGGTTTTGCCGTCCGCCTTGGCGGTGAAGTTGTCGCCGGTAATGTCCTGTACCTTTGCGGCGTCGGCGCGGGACTCTTCAAGTTTGCGCTCGATCCATCCGAGGCGCGCACCGGCTGCCGTGTAGTCGCGTTGCATCCGGCCGCGCTGGTCTTCATGGGCATAGCGCAAGCGGGTCAGCTTCTCGACCTCGGCGCGCAGGCCGGCCAGTTGCAGAACGCGCGGATCGTCCGCCACCATCGCCGCGGCAATCTCGAACTGGCTGGATTCTCCAAGGTCTTCGATTTCGCGGATATTGGCATCGCCTGACAAAGCCTGGTCAATGAAGAACTGCTTGCGCGCCAGCGTCGACCACATTTGCTCGTCGTAGCTGCCCTTCATGGCGTAGGTGTACAACTCGACTTCCTTGTGCTTGTTGCCCTGGCGGACGATGCGCCCTTCGCGCTGTTCGAGGTCGGCCGGATACCACGGCGAATCAAGGTGGTGCAAGGCAGCCAGGCGTTGCTGCGCATTGACCCCCGTACCCATGTTCTTAGAGGATCCAACCGCAATGCGCACGCGGCCGGCGTTCATGTCGCGGAACAGCTTTACCTTGGCCGAACTCTTCTTGTTGTCGGACATGAAGGCCACATGCTCGGGCTTCACGCCAGCATCGCGCAAGCGCTTCTCGAACCAGGCGCGGGCATTGAAACCACGATTAGCCGCCACCCCGGCGCCAAAGCCAAGGTCGGCAAAGACCATCTGCACGGCGCCCTTGGCCGGCTCGATCTTGCTGCCAGGCTTTCCATCAACCGTAAACTCGCGGTCGGCGGTTTCCTTGTAGACACGGATTACCTCGTCAATCATCCGGTTCAGCTTTGAATCCGGATCGTTCGGCGCCTTGGGATCCATGAACCTCAAGTCGATCGCAGCCAGCCGTCCGTCACCGATGATCGCAATGATCGGATCTGGATTGTTCGGTTCGTCTTTGCTCGGCTTCCACTCACGCGAAGTCTTCATGCGCGGTTGCAGCGCGTCACGCTGGAAGTCGGTATAGGCCGGCGTCTTCGGCGTGATAATCATGTTCCTGGATCCGCCCTTGACCTTCGGGCGCTTGTCGCCAAGCATCGCCGCCAGGTAGTCGGAAGTCAGCACGTCGGCAAACTCGCGGAACATTTGCGTCAGTTCGCCCACGTTCACGAACTTGTTGAAGCGAGTCACCGGGCCATACTTCCCGGAGGCGTCCGGCTCGATGTTGGTGCTCTCGGCGCCGAACATCGAAGCCCACTGGTCGAACTCTTCAAGGCCACGCTCGGCCAGCACATCCGGCGCCATGAACCGCTGCACCGAGTATATTTCCGCCAGCGTGTTCGTAACCGGCGTACCGGAGGCCATGACCAGATTGCGATTCGGGTTCTTGTTCTCGCGCAGCCATTGGACTTTCATGTGCAGATCGGCGGCGCGGTCTGAACCGCCAGAGTCGATACCCTTGACCTGGCGCTGTGTCGCAAATTCCAGCTTGCGGAATTCGTGTGCTTCATCAACGTAGAGCATGTCGACGCCCATTTCATCGAAACGCACGTTCTTGTCCTTGCCTTCGCTGGACATCGTTGCTGCGAGTTTCTGTTCCCACCGTTCAATCTTGCGCTCGATCTGCTTAACCTTTGGATCGCGGCTCTTGGTCTTTCCGTTTTTGTCTTTCTTGTCGGTATCGCTAACCTCTTTCAGCGCAGCGCGCAGGTATTCAAGCTGTTCCTCGATCTTCTTCTGTTTGAAGACAGGATCCAGGTCGAGCAGCTTGAACGCTGAGTGCGTGATGATTACCCCGTCCAGGTCGGACAGCGCGGCACGCGCCACGAAGCGGCGCCGGTTGTCGCCGGTAAAGCTGGCTTCGTCGGCAACCATCAGGCGGGCAGCCGGGTAGAGGTCCATCCATTCGGAAGAGAACTGCTTGAGCATGTGGTTCGGAACAACCATCATCGGTTTCTGAATCAGCCCGAGGCGCTTCTGCTCCATTGCCGAAATAATCATCTGGTTCGTGTTGTGCGTGACGATGAAATCGTCAGTCACATACAAATGATCCTTATGCGCAACGAGGATGCACTGTGCAGGCTTGGTTCCGACAGGAACAACATTGGTGATGTAGCGCACCGGGGCGTACTTGGTGCGCGGAATGAACTTTTCGGCCTTGCGCTTAAGCCTGAACGGTTTGATTGTCGGCGGCAGCGCAATGGTCAGTTCGTGCGCCTCTCGGCCAATCTTGAGCACGCCATTGTAAGTGTAGGACGGCAAGCGTGAGCGGCGTGTAGCAACACCACCAAGCGATTGGACAACCGAAACAACGCCATCAGCGAGTTTTGTAGAAGCGGTGGTGAAGCGTAGCGACCTTCCGCCTCCCTCAACCCACCCGTCCGTATCAAGAAGACCTTGCAGTAGCGCAACGCGGGTTTCCGTCGAGTTGAATAAATACAGGTCGGGGACGTGCTTTTCATGCGAGCGCAGGCCAAATACACCAAGATCGCGCAGAGCATTGATAACAGGATTGCTTGGTATCATGCCACCACCAGAAGCATAGCGAACAGCGCCACGGTAAGCAATCGTGTAGTCATACTGCCCACGGTGAACAAGCTCGCAATAATCCGGAAGTTTCGCGGCTACCATGTCGATGATTTCTTGGTCGGCCGACGACAGCACGGCGGAGTTACCAGAAAGCCCGCCGTCACCAAGTAGTACGCCGAGAACATAGGCATCAAGCGGCAATGGGCGCGCCGAAAACTGGACCGCACCAACTACCGGGATGCTGTGATTCTTTGCCCCAAGGTGCGGAGAAACAAGCGTCTTCCTGATTTCTGATAGGCTTCTTACCTTGGCTGCGCCATGCGGCCAGTTGCGCCCGAGTCGCGTCGCGCGCTGCGAAGCTGTGCGCTCCTTATATGTTTGCGTCAGCCAAAGATGCTCGTCGCAGCACTCAGTTGCCGATCCGTCGCTGAACTCAACACGGAATATCTCTTTTCCACCTTGAGGGAAAACTGCCTCAACCATTGTTGGCGATCCATCGGCAGCAACAACCATATCGCCCGGAATTATGTCTCCCATATGTTTCCAGCCGTTCGGCGTGAGAACCTTTGCATCAAGCGGCTGCGCCTTGCCGGAACCAACGGCGTGCGCCAGGTAGGTATTGCCCTGCTGAATGATGCGCCAGGCGCCACGCTTGACGTGCGGGAACACGCCAAGTTTCATCCAGCGTTCTGACACGCCGGGCAGGGTCAGGTGGTCGCCGTTGAAAGAGCGCGGAACGATGCTGTTGAACTTCTCGTTGTAGATCGGCACCAGCGTATCGACGCGGGCCGGGTCTTCCCATAACCACGTCTTGAACGCTTCACGCATGTTGTTCAGCTTCTCGGTGACGGCCTGAGTCGCTACTGAGTCGAATACATCCTTCTTGTCCTTGCCGAAGCCAACCGAAGACATGATGCGCACCGGGGCGCCGGACAGGGCGTAGCCGAGAATATCGGCGGCATTGCGCCGATCGGTTCCCCAATCCTGCGTTGCTTCGAGTCCCTTATGACCGGAAACCGCCTGCACGTCCCATTGCCCGGTGCGCTCGTTGAATGAAACGCTTGCGCGGACCCGCGCCTTTTCAAGCAGGAACTCTTCATAGATGCTGGTCGGGATCCAGGACATGCCGATCTGCGGCGTGATTTCTGCCGCGGTCTTGCTGTTCGGCAACACGGAAATCAGCGCCTCGACGTTGCGCTGGTATCGCTTGTCTGTTTCTGACGCGGCACGTGCCGCCTTGAGTTTCTTGCGAATGTCACCAGAAAGGTAGTTGTCGGCCGTCACCCACCCGGAAGACGGATCATCATAGACCAGAGAGCCAAGGGCGGCGATCGTCTCCTGTTCGTCCAGGCCGATGCGCTTTGCGGTTTCCGCAATGCTGACTTTGCCAATGTCGTTCAGCACTTGCAGCATGGCGTCGGTCGGCGTCTCGACCTTGGCCGGCGCACGGCGCTGCAACACCCGATCGCTCAGGAAGGCGGTTTCCTTGACTTCGCCGGTTTCCTCGTTGAACGATTCGAGCGCGGCTACAAGTGTGTAATCTGGATCATCGTTGATCGCGTCGATGGTCGGGAAACGGTAACGCTGTTCCTTGTCAGCGACCTTTTTCCCGGTCGGATTTCCTTCGTCGTCCAGTTCCTCGACCTTGACGTTCTGCATGTAGGTCGTGTGCTTGTGGATTTGACCATTCTTCTTGACGAATGCCCGGTAAGCCTTCTGCAACTCGGCCAGCGACTTTTCCCATTCGCCGTTGTTCAGTTGGTCGAAATGCGCCTGCTTGAGCGCGTCACGCAGCGGCACGAAGTCTTTGATGATTTCCATAGCCTTCGCGGACTTGATTTCTGCCCGCTTACCGATGCCGCCCTCGCGCACCATCAGCACGCCGGCATCCGTCACGTAGTAGTTGCCCTCTTTCTTGGCTTTCGGGTTGAAATCCAGGTCGCGCACCACGGCGTCCTCGGCCGCGGTATCGTGGATTGCGTGATAGATATTGTCCGGCAGCGTCCCGGCCGCCTTGTCGAACAGCGCGTCGATGTCGCCCTCGATCGCCTCGACGGTGTATTGCGGGTCCGGAGACTTCGCCATCTTTCCGGCGTCAGAGTTTTTCCCGAGCACCATTTCAGGATGGGCATGGAAATACTCGTTGATGTTGAATTGCCGACCGTTGATCGTTATCGGAACGGACTTCGCCCACGGCTGCCCATGCTCGAACGTCTCGCCAGGAACCTTCTTGCGCAGGAACAGAACGTCGGTCACGACATCCGTACCGGCGTTCTTCTTGAATGCGGTTTGCGGCAGGCGGATAGCGCCAACCAGATCGGCGCGCTCGGCCATGAAGGCGCGGGCCTTGTCGTTCAGGTTGTCCATTGTGTAGCGACTGGTCACGAACTGAATCAGGCCGCCAGGCTTCACGCTATCAAGCGTCTTCGCAAAGAAATAGTTGTGGATAGAAAAAGCGTACTTACGATATTTCGGATCAGACAGGATCGGAATATCGCCAAACGGCGGATTGCCGAAAGCCACGTCGTAATAGTTCTGCGGCAGCGCAGTATCGACAAACGACTCGACCAGGATGCGCTCGTCGGGGAATAGCTGCTTGAGGATCCGCCCGGTGATCGCGTCGAACTCGATGCCGGTATAGGACGAGTTGTTCGCCATTTCGACCGGCATCAAGCCGGGGAAAACACCGATGCCGGCGCCCGGCTCAAGGATTGTTCCGCCCTTGAAGCCCATGCGCTGGATGGCAGACATCATCGACTTGACGATCGGCTTGCTGGTGTAGTGCGCGTACTGCGTCGAGCGCGCGGCGTCCGCCCACTCGTCCTCGGACATCACGGCCTTGAGGCGGGTACGCAGTTCGTCCCACTTCTTCGCGCCCATGTCGGGCTTTGCGGCAAGAAGTTGATCTTTGGTGACACGCTCAGGGAATGAGTAATTGCCCTCGATCTTGCCCGCCGCGCGCAGCACAGAGACGGCTTGGTAATACCCGCTATCGGCGTGATCGCCACGCCAGCGCCCGCCCCTGTGCAGATAGTCGCGCCCAACCTTATCGAAGGCGGCTAGAGCATCCTCGTATTCACGGATAAGCGGAAGCTGCTTGTTGAGCTTGTCGCCAAACAGGGAGTTGGCAAGATCAGAGGCGCCCCACCCGATGAACTTGGCGAGAACGGCTTGTTCTTCGCGCGTCGCCTGGCGGTTTTCCTTGTCGAGTTGAACGAGAAGTTCGACAGCCTCGACGTTTTGCGTAGCCTTTTTGATCCAGCTACCCTCATAGGTCAGGTCGTCATCACCAAAGGCGTAATTGCGCCCGGTCTTCGGCGGAATGTCGCGCCCGGCCGGCAGCGACACTTCGGACTTTTCCGGCTTGGCTTTAGGTTTATCGGTTTGAACCCGATTAACCTTCTCAGGCTCGACCTTCTTTTCCTCGGCCGGCTTCTTGAACACTTCCGGCGCGACCTTTTCCAGCGCGGCGAACATATCGCCCTGTGCCGGCGCCGGCTTCGGCTTCGGAATGGCAAACATATCGGCAGTCTGCCCGGCCTCTGGCTCGGCCGTTCCGTTCTGCACGTTGTCGATCGCCTGGGCAGCGGCTTCGCGGTAGGTCTTCTCGTCAATCTTGTTCCAGTGCTTGCGAACGAACTCGTCGGCGCTTGCCTTCATGGCGGCGCGAACATGGGCAATCAAATCCTTCATGCCGTACCCGACTTGCTGGATACCGGACTCGAACAGCTTGACCAGGGTAGGCATGAGCCTGACTTTTTCCTCGGGCGTCAGCATCCGAACGCCAGGATTGATCTGGCGCATAATCACGCCAAGGTCAGCCAGTGCAGCATTGAAGTTCTGTTGCGCAAGTTGGCGCCCGTCTGTCGCACCTTCCCCGCGTTTGGCGCTGGGGAATTCATAGACCGCAGCCAGCAGCTTGTCGATCGGCGCGTCAAAGTGAATAGCCTTGACGTTCTCGCCAACCGCCAGCGCAGCAATCCACTGGTGATGACCATCGAGAACAAAGCCATCGGACGAAGCGAGAACAGAGCGATCAACGCCCTCGCGGACTTCGCCCCAATTCACCGCCTTTTTGATCGAGAACTCGGCTTGTGTCGGACGAAGCGAATCGGCTTGAACATCCTCGGTCGCGTACTCGATGCCACGCGCCTTGAGGAAGGCGATCAGCGCCGGCCTAGCATCGCCCTTGATTTGCGGCATGTCGGCACGCGGAATGCCGAGCGTGCCGGTTTCAGGCGGAAATGCTACCCACTCGCCAGAGCTTCGTCCTGCGGGAATTCCAGCATTTCGGCCAGCACGATTTCCCTCGCCATCGAGTCGTACCCCTTGAGCATCTGCGCGAGTTCCATCGGGTCCGCCGCGGCCTTCCGCGCCTTGGCCGACAATTCCATCATCAGCGTTGTGATTGCCGACTTGATCTGCTCTGTCCGTTCCGTCACGAACTGAGTCAGTTCCCCGCTTGCCGCCAGTTCCTTGTACAGCGCCGGGTTCTTGTCCTTGAGCGCCAGGCGTACCGTTGTTTCCATACTCATTTTTGGCCTCGCTTGCGTTTTCGTCGGTTTCAGTATATGCCTGATTTTTGCCTTGTGCTACAATCTCTTTGGAGGTAGTCGATATGAAATTTCCAGACAAGTTCCCGCCCGGCTGCGTGTTCGTGGCATCTTTCAGCGGGGACGAATTCGTTGAGTTTCCAGACGGCTCTGTGTTCAAGTTGGCCGACTCTGGCGACGAATTGCGCCCGGTCAAGTCTTTGCCTGCAAAATCAGCAGCGCCCATGTCGGAGGCAGCTTTCATCAACTGCGCAGCGGGTTGCCGCGAGTTTGCAGCGTCCGGCAAGGTCAAACTCGCAGCCACCTGACGTTTATTGGCAGTCTCCCAGGCCAGGTTATACATGCCGCGCATCGCGGCATAAATTTCTTCCTGCTTCTCGCTGCCCTTCGGAAAGTCGCGCGCCGCTTCATACAACTTGTGGCCCTGGTGCGCCTTGATCGAAAGAAGCTCAGGAACATTGATCTGTATTTCCGCAGTCGTCCCATTCGGCATCGTCACATTAACCAGCACATCGGAGTATCCGCCAAGTTTCTGGCGCGATTGCGACTCTATGCCCGGGCCTGACAGAGCGTTATCGGTGCGGTTCTTGATGCGCAGAACGTCGAACTTCTCGGCTATCTGGTCGATGACAGCTTGAGCCTGGCCGTAGGTTGAGACAACAATCGTTGAGCGAAGAAGATCCTTCAGTTCGCGCACGTCGAAGCCTTCAACTTCCATCACCAGCTTTTCAACGGCGCGCTTCATTGACTTGAGCGGCGCAAGCTGCTGGCCGATAGCGCCTACCGATTGAGCAATATCAATCACCGCCTGGTCGTACTCGGCCTTTGCCTCTTCGGCCAACTTGAGACGGGGTGCGATCAGTTCCTCGGCGCGCGCCCGATCGGCAGGGTCAATTTCCGGATCAGCTTTCTTTGACCAGTAAAGCCGCACAAACTCGTCGGCCTCGGCCAATGTTGCAGCATCCATGAAATAAGGCGGGAGGACAGGGATATAGTTATCGCCGTCCTCGCTGCGGTTTTCCGGGTTGTTGTAGACGTATGGCTTGCCGTTGATGGTAACTTCGCGCTTGCCTACCGCCCCGCGACTTAGCCTTGTTTCATCGCCTTGAGTGCCACTGCCGTTGCCTGGCGTGACCGGGGGCTTTTCGTCAGCCGGTCGATCAATTTTTTGGTTGCCTTCAGGTCCGGCTGGTTTGTTTGCAGCTTGCCCGGGGGCGGTGCTGTCAGTTTCGGTTTGTCCATTTTCAACACCCTTTGCCGTATTGATGATCTCGCGCTTGGTCGGCGCCGTTTTCTCGCCAAGCAGCGAGCCTTGATTCGGATTGCCGGCCGACCGTAGCGCGTCGGCGTATGCCTTGATGAATCCGGCAATCTTCGCCGGGCGCCGCAGGTTGTCAGCAAGGAATTGCAGAAGATCGCGCGCCTCTGCTGAAATCGTATCACCGAACATGCCGGCTTGAGCGAGATAGTCAGAAATCGAACGGCCTGAATCCTTGATGCGCGACAACTCTTCGACTGCGGCCAACAGGTCAGGCGTGATGTCGGCATCGAACAGCGCGCCCTCGCTCACGTCCTGGCGCAGCTTGGCGATTTCCGGCGCAGCCTGCATCAACGCCTTACCGACGTTGCGCATGTTGTCATCCATCGACTCGACCATGCGGGCGAGCACCGGGGATTCGCCGTAGGCTTTCGCCAGAACCGCATTGCGGATCCGCGCATATCCGGATTGCGATAGCTGCCCGGTCGAATCAACCATACCGCCCTGCTCGGTTGCCGGCAGGCGCCCAATGAAGCGACGGATGAAATCGCGCGACGTGGCGAAATCGCCGTTGTCGTCCGGGCGCATGTCGCCCATATCGTCAATTCGCGCAGCGTCGGCCCGGGCCTGCTCCGAAGAACTCATTTGCGCCACGGTAGAAGCATTCGCCTGGCGGGCGAACTCGGCACGATCTACCGGCGTATTGCGCACGCGCACCAGGACCGGCGTATTCATGGCAGCCACGGCCTCGGGCGTCACGCCGAATCGTGCGGCGTTGTCGGCAAGGTACTGGCGATAGGCTTCCGCCTTCTCTGGATTGCCTTGGTAGGCGCGCTTGAGCGCAATCGTCCGCGCGTTACCTGACTCGACAAGACCATCGGCGCCAACGATCGGCGCCCCGGTGCCGGCGTCTCCTGACTCGCCCAGGCGGGCCGGGTCAAGACGCTGGACAATCGAGGAAATCTGCATTTCAGAAGCGGCCCGGTCACGCTCACGCGGCTGCATTTCACGCGGATAGGCAGCGTTCGGCTTCAACTTCTCGTCGTGGCTTGTAACCAGTTCATGCGCTTCCATGAGCGCATAGTTACCGTCGATGCGCGCCCCGGACTCGGTAGAGAACGAAGTCGGCGCCCCGGATACCGCCCGCGGCCAGCTTGCGGTGATCTGGTCGCGCTCGGCTTTCATGGTAGTTGCTTGTTCAGGATCCGCAGATTGAATCTGCTGGTCGATCTGCTGAACACGGCCGATCGCATCCATGCTCTTCGGCGCGATCTGTTCGCCGGCCTGCTCGGCGTCAGACGGAACGCCAAGCACGGAAGCCGCGTCAGCCGCGGCGCCGGTTGCAATGGCCGTGTTCGCGCTGCGCGACATCGGGCCGGTATCGGGAAGCGGGGGCACGGTCGGCGCAGCTTCCTGCTTGCCAAAGTTATCCTTGGCGTAGGACATGACGGAACCACCACCACCCATCGCCAGGCCCGCCGCGGCATTCTCGGCAATCGTCTTGCCAAGGTCGAACTTCGCAGCCTTGTCCGCCTGGACCACGGCGCCATGCTGCGCAAGATCCTCGGGAACGCCTTGGGAGGCTTCCTCGAATGATTCCTGGCCCATATTCTTGAGCACGTCTTTCCCGGTCGTCTTCTGCGCCCCGGCAATCATCTTGGCCGTCGTGTCGCCACCAAACAGCCTGTTCGTCAGCATCGAGCCCGCGGCCGTGCCGGCGCCGGCAAGCACTGGCGCCTGGTCGGCAAGTTCGTTCGCAAGAATTTCCCGCGCCTTGGTCTGGTCGCCAGTTTGCGCCAGGATTGCATTGAACCGCTCTGATCCGGCCAGGCGATCAAACGGCATTTCTGCAACCTGCTGATACACGCTTTCGCGCGTCTGGTTCGCGGACGATGCGGATTCTGCAAGAATGCCGGCCGTACTGGCGCCGGCAACCTGCGCCGCCGTCGACTTGCCGGCAGCGGCAAGGCCGGCCGCCGCGCCCTTGGCAATACCAACCCCGGCCGCCATATCGGGCGCGGAGCGTGCCAGCATGTGCGTGAAGGCCATCGGATTGTCTTTGATGCCTTCCAGGGCGCCGACGAACCCCTCGGTATTTGCCATAGCCTGCTGCTGGCGCACCAGTTCAGGATTGTTCTCGCGGTTGAAGTCCTGAATTGCCTTTGCCCGCTCGCGGCCGTCGTCCTGCATTCCAAGGCCAAGGCGAGCAACGATGTTGCTGTCGGCGTTTTTGGCGCGCTCTTCGGCGGCAAACTGCGAAGCCATCTGCGCAGACTCTTGGTAGCCGCTATTCAGTTCTGCGCTTCCAGGTGAAACGTAATTTGACAGCGCGGTTATGCCACGGTCGGCCAGCGCGCGAGCGCCAATGACACCAGATAGCGTATTGGCGGCCGGCGCCTGAGAGAACGTGCCGATGCCCGCTTCGGTATTTGCTATCCCCTCTCCGGCGCCAGCGGCGATTGCAAGGCCGTAATCTTTGGCGGTCGTCAGCCCGCCCTTGATCTTGTCGATCACACCCGGCTCTGCCGGCTTCCAGTTAGGGTCATAGGTAAGATCAATGTCGTTACCAGACGATGCCGGCTTCCATTTCGGGTCATACGTCAGATCAAGCGCCATGAATCAACCTCCGAACTGTTCTTTGTAAGCCTTCTGTAGCTGTTCTGGCGTCAGCCTTACGCCAGGGTTCTTCGCTTGTGCCTGTGCGGCGAACAATTCAAATGGCGGCGTGGCAGGCTTAGCCCCTGGCGCCGGAATGCTGCGCACGGCGCCTGTCTTCGGGTCAATAATGTCTATCGCTCCGGTGTCCTTGTTGGTGCGCGTCACGTTCATACCCATACTGTCAGTGACCGACGTGAATTCATTGTTCGGCTTGTCGAACTTGATTCCGGCCGCAACAGCGCTTGCCTTCGCAGCCTCAATCTTCTTCGGATCCCCGGAGGCGATCGCCGCGGTCAGCCCGGAGCGGGCATCGCGTACCATTTTCTGATCGTCAATCTCGCCGCGAATTTTTGTGCTTTCCAGGCCAGTTCTTTCGCCTGCGCGTGTCTCTGCGTCACGCAAGAGGCCAAGGCGATCGCGGTCGATTCCGGTCCTGGCGGCAGCCTCGGCCGCAGTCATGTCCTGGCCGCGCATCTGAACGCGATTGGCTTCGGCGGCACGTTGCGCATTGACATCCTGCCCGTAGCGCGCCGTCTGGTTTTGCAACTCGGCGGACTGCAACTGAGCGGCGTTTGTGCCAGCCACATCGTTTGACCTGGCATTAGCGCCAAGGGCAGCAGCAATAGCACCCTGGTTGCCTCGGCTTGCAAGGCTAATCAAGTCGTCCTGGCGCCAGCGCGCGGTCTTCTCTGCGTTGTCGGCGGCAATGCCGCCATCACCAAGGATTCCGGGCGCAGTTCCGCCAACTTGCGGCATCGACAGAGCGATCATTTCGCCACGCGCCTTATTCTCGCGGGCCATGATGTCGTTCACGCCCTTCATGTCGACGCTATTGTCGAGGCTGATACCGCTTGCTGGCGGCGGCGCCGTGATCCCAACGCCAGAGATAGCTTTCGTCATTCCGGAAAGCCCCTGGCCTAGCGTCGGAACGGTCGGGCCAAACTGTTGCTCAATGGGATCCGGCGCAAATGCGCGGGCCTTCTTCGTCTCTTCGTCAAGAGCACTGGTAAGATCAATTGCCATGTTGGCCTCGCAGGTGGAATTCCTGCGCGATTATTGACCGCCAGCCAGCATTTAAAAGAAAAAGGGGCCGAAGCCCCTTTGCCTGGTGCGCGCCATGAATTACACGCTCTGCGAAACCGTCTTGCTGTTGTTGACCCCAAGAGAGGTTTGCGCATGGATGTTGTTGAATTTTCCTCTCGATACTGCTACAAACTTTCTGCCTGAGTCGTAACAGTAGTCCCACCTGCATTCATAGAAACCTGAACGTGTAGGTTATTCAATGCCGAGGTTGCTTGTTGAGTGACCGAAGAAATCTCGCCAAGAAGAGCCTTCAAATTGTCCTCAATAATCGTAAGTTTTGATGCCTGGTTCGCCTTTGACGCATCGAAATCAATGTTAGCGTTAAATTCTCCGACCTTGGCGATGACTTCTTTTGCTTGGGAGTCAGCGTTGTAGAAAGCGGCCGCTGCATTTATCAGCTTCGTTTGGATGTCGTATCCGATCCCCATCATTTTCGAGATAATTTCCGGGGACATGGCCTCAACCTTGGCGTACTCGACAGCATACTTCAGCACCATGTCGCGGGATGAAATCGTCTTTTCTACAACGAAACGGTACTGCTCCACCGACATCACGACGATCTTTCTGCTGGTTTCAGCCATTTCGTCTTGTGCTTTTTGCTGAATCTGGAGAACAGCACTCAGCGCGGCGTCGGGCGGGAGCGGAAACCCTCGCGCAGCAAACTGAGCGACGACAGCGTCGGAAGCCCGGTCTGCGTCGGAAAGAACACGTGCGGCGGCATCGCCCATGATCTGGTTTTGCACTGCCGCCGGAACGAACGTGTCTGACTGAAGTGCCGCAAGTAGGGAGGATTCTCCGGCCGTGTAAAGGCTCTGGTTATTTGGCGCGTACGTCGTGATCCATGTTGTGTATTGGTTTGTCAGCCACGTTGCCAGATCGAGGTACTCTAGCTTGAAGTCAGCAAAAATTGCCGGGACGTTAATGCCGGCCGGGATAGTGACGGGCGGTGCAACGATCGACGGAACAGCTACTGATCCAGCCGTCGCCGTGGGGGCGAGTGCGGGATCGAGCATCCCTGATGCCGCTGTAATGGCAGCAGTTTTCAACCCTACGGCGTCGGACTTGCTGAGCGCCAAGTTCCATGTGGCGTTGATAATGTCTTCCAACACCTCCATCGAGGCGTTTGGAACTTGATACAGGTTGACGCCATTGGCAGGCGTACCGATTAAATGTGGGTGTAGGTCGATAATATCAGCCATGCCTAAATCCTCCTGCCGGATACCGCCGGCGCAAAGCTGAACGAGGTCAGCGCAAAATAAGAACCTTCGGTATTGTACAGTGAAAGGTCGTACCAATTGGCGCGCAGTCCCTTGCCGGGGTCGATACGGTGAATCTGCAAGTCGTCACCGCACGACCTTGCTTCGTAGTGGTAGTCTTCGTGATCGGGGGTCGTGACGCGAAGTTCCATGGGCGTAGCAGAAACTGCTCCGATGTAGCAAGCGGGAAGGTGCTTCAGGTTCTCGCCTCTGAAGTTCTTTTTGCCGAGCGAGATATGACCTTCGATCTTTGCTGCGCCACCAGACAAGGTGCACACGCCGGTAGGAACAGTCACATATCCGCGCGATGCAGAAGTTACCGGCCACGCGGAGTACCGGGACGCGGCCTTGGTCTTGACGTTCACACACCAGCCGCACGAAACGACTTTGCGATATTCTTCACCGTTCTCTTCGACCACGACAGAGACGCCGGAAGCCGGCGGCGTTTGCTTGATAGTTTGCGCCATGACCTCGGTAATCGCTCCGCTAGTGTCAGCGAAGACAATGCCACGCGCGCCGAACCACCCGATAATCAATGCCTCAGAAATGGCGCTTTCAATGACGAACTCGGTTCCCGGCACAGCGCCATAGTGCAGGATGACGCGCGTGTCCATGTCCGGACCAATCTGCCGGCCATCCATGAAGTACGTTTTTCCTGCGGAGACATAAAGGCCGCTCTGGTTTCCGATAGCAATCCCGATGTCGCTTTCGAATGGGACTCGCTTGTTCGTCTTCAGACAGTAGCCCGGCTTGTAAGGAATGCCGTAGTACAAGTTTTTGCCGCTGACAGAGCAGAGTTGCCCGTTGAACAGAAACAGGCGTGTCCCGTTCGGTAAAGGTTCTTCGTCCTTGAAGATGCCCTCGCGCAGTCTGGTCGGCTCGGCAACCACGTCGACCGCGGCGGTCCCGACTGCGTAGCTGCCGATCCACATTGGTATCGAGCCGTTCGTCGTCGAGAAATAGACATTGACGTGTGTGGCGCCAGTAGCTGCTCCGGGAAGGGTGATGCGGATACCACCAGCGGCAGGCAGCAGCGGATTGCTCGACGCCGAGATTCCCCCCTCTTCCCCGGTAACGCTGTTCGAGTAGCTGACCCCGATCTGGTACGCTCCATCATAGAGCGCGCCCGGTATGGTCGTGCAGTTAGGCGCAGCCGGCGTCGGGAGACCCATTGGATACCGAACGCCGCTAATGATCTTCCCCGAGTCTGTGGCGCTGGCGTAGTAGAGCTTGCCGTCGTACTCCTGCCAAGACACCGCCGCGCCGCTCGTCAGGACGCGAAACAGCGTCTCGGAATAGGAAGGGGCCAGCGTAACTGCGTACATCGCCGTGCCGCGCACCAGATACCCGTCCGTGGGCGTTAGCATGTAGAGCGAATGGGCGTCGGTCATCGCTTGAATCTGAAGCAGAGCCGCGCGTCGCGAAGGCCACCCGGAGTTGTCAAGGTCTACATTCTCGGCGTCACGCAGCCAGTCGCCGTTTTCGGTAGAGAGCGAGAAGTCCGGAAGGTAGTGGTTGATCCCGAGAAACGGGCCGATCGGGGTTGTTTTCATGGCTTCTCCTAAAATCTTCGTATTTTGTTCGTGTCGAGAACACCGTTTGCGTCAATGCAAATGTTTTCAAAGAACTCAGTAAACAGCGGGATATTGTAGTTGGGACCGGCAGCGTAGGCGTTTGCCTTGTGCGTGAACCATCCGTAAATTGGGTATGGGTCAGGCCAAAATTCTTCTACCCACTGCGGATGTGAGGAACTTGACATTCCGCCAACGGGTGCTATCAAGAACTTGCCGTGCATAACATACCAAGGAGGCCCGGAATTTACCCCGGTTTGGGTGTCACTAATCAATACGTTCGAGTCGCCTATTCTGGTGCGCGTCCATAGCCCATACAACGGGTTTACCTCGACCCCATTGATCGCCAGCCAATGCCTTTTTGTATAGTATTCCTGCCACGGCCCTGTTTCATAGTACGGTGAAAACCATCTTGCCCCCGTAAAATCGTATGTGTCATGGTAGAAAACCGCCATTTCAAGCGGGTCTTCCATGTCGTCGTAGACCACGAGCGGAGTGAAAGAAGTTGTCTGGTTCAAGTGGTCCCAGGTCGTTGTATCGCCGGAAACAAGCACGCTGTAGTGCGAGCTTATTAGACCGTCCACGGATACTGTCGGAGGATCGCCGTTGTTGCTGTCGATAACGGATAACTTGGTGATGTCGCATGGGGTGTAGCTACCGGGAGAAGACGACTGCGTGCCGTACCTGTGGATCGCTACTCTTCTTCCAGTGCTGCTTTGGTTCACCCACCCTGCCGAGTATTCGTATTGTGCCGTAGGCATCCATGCGTTGCTGTCCCAAGACGTTGTGTATCCAACGGTGTATGTCGTAGCGTCTGGATCAGGCAAAACAGACATTCGGGTAATGCGGTGCGCCTTTATCGGCCAGCTATTGTCGTTGGTCGAGTCGAACCACAAGCACCACGGAGTCCCTAGCGAGTCTCGCCAAACCCATGCGTTTTGCGCCAGCGTCAGGCGAGCAGCAAACGGGCCACGATTCGGGTTTATTTCTCGCTGGTTAGGCGCCCACCCCGTTATGATCGCATTGTTCGGGAAGTTTTCTTTCCCCGGTATCGCCGAAAACCTGACCTCACTCCACCCGCCATTACGAATGTATGGTTCCGTGTATGGCGCGTTGTATTGCGATGGAAGATCCAGGGGCGCTCCGCTGTCAAGAACGTGCGTTCCGTCCGCAAGGCGAAACCCGTGGTATCTCTCGCCACCAGCCACTATCTTGCTTGCCGGGAGTTTTATTTCCGTGTTCATGGGGCGTTCTCAGAGCGCGATGTCACTGCATCCCAATATGGCGCTTTAAGCTGCACTCTGCGCTTGCGGGTTGTTCCTGCAAGCTGCACAACCATGACGCCAACCGGGATTCTTGCGTAGAACCCCTGGGCGTCATGTCCAGCAACGAGTGTTGGCGACCGTAGGAAATAAGACTCTGCGCCAAGGAACAGAAGCTCTTGCTGATTTGGTGAAAACCCGTACAGCGCTTTTTTTGGGAACGGAACCCAAAACGGGAATATGCCATCTGACGTGTACATTTCCTCGAACGAATACCACTCGTCGTCGACAAACGCACCGCCACCCGCCGTTATCGCAGGGACCGGCGCAAATTCTATTGGCGTGTCGTCATGGACAAGGATTATTTTCTTCAGGAACATCGGGATTGTTGGGTAGCCGGTCCCATAGGCGCTATCCGGAAAATAGGTGCGCAGCCCGTAGTCCTTCTCGATCCAGGGTGGATCTAGTACCTCTTCTGGCGTTGGCGTGTAGGTGACTTGTGGATTTCCGCCCTTGGTGCGAAGCTCGGTAACACCATCCGGCGTTATTAGCTGCTTCGTGGCAAAGCTATCCATTGGCGCATTGGCCGATAGCTTGCGCGCCAATGTATGATTCTTTTCTCCATCGAATACCGTCAGCGTCGGCAGCTTATCGTCGCTCATGCGTATACCACCACTCGAACAGGATCGCCGCCAGACACAAAGCAGGAGTTTGCTGCCTCTCTCTCTGGTCCAGTGCCGAAGGCGGCAACCATCACATCAACAACGATGGTTGCGACACCTACGCCGGGGGCCACGGTTATACCGGAAGCAACGATACTCGGCTCGACCACGACCGACGCAACCCCAATTACAGGGGCGTCTGTGTGTGCTACGCAAGCAATCACAACATCGACTGAAACTGCCGCAGCGCCAGCGTATTCTGTCCCGATCCCTTGTGCCAGAATAACAGGCGCGACGCTGATGCTTGCCACGCCGACAGGGACAAGCATCCCTGTGGCGGAAACCTCGGCAACCACGTTAACGACGGCGGTTGCAGCCACGCCCACGCTTCCGGTAGCAACTATGATTGGCTCGACTACGACCGGCTGAAAGTGCGTTCCTTCGCAGCTAATCTCAGCCTCGACCAGTACCGCGACCGTAGCCGTTGCCCACGTAGTTGCAACCGCAGATACGGTCGGGAAAATCGTAATGTTGCCATATCCACCAACGTCTGTGCTTCCCGTTGCAGCAACCAAAAGAACGATGGAGTGCGAGGCGTTCCCATACACTGAAGTGTGGCCTGCGCCGGAGACAACGATGATCGGGAATATGTCGGCTGCACCAATGACAACCGGCAGCGTTGTTTCCCCGGTCGCATCGACATTGAGCGAAAGTTCTATGTACCCATCGCCGGAAATAGGCCCAAAACTGCCTTCCGCGTCTACGCTAATAACGACCGACACGATGGCGTCGCCAACGGGCGGCGGCGGCGCGTCAGTAAATCGTATTCCGTACCCGGCGCTACTCGCCCCGATGATTACATTGTTTTGCCCGACACAAGGCGGGTTGTTGTAGGTCCGCGATACCGTCTGTTCAGCCCATGTGTCGCCGTCGAGAGAGTAGATGAACTTTGCCGTGCTGGTGTCGAATACGAAAAAGTTGTACCCGCCCCAAAGCACTTTGCTGCAACTGTAAAGGAACGTGCTGATGTCAGTCGTTGCAGCAACCCAATACTTGCCGTCGTCCGAATAGTATGCAGCGCCGTTCCTTGCGAAGACGAACCTCGAACCGTTAAATGCCGGGGTTTCGTTAAATGCAAAGCTCGCTCCAGATCGCGCGTACCTGGTCCAGTTAGACCCATCCGGAGAAGTGAACACATACGCATCGTCTGTGGTCGGAACCCAAAACTCCGTCCCTGTCCATATCAACGCCTGCGGTACGACCGACCAATTCGCCGGGGGCGTAACGATGGTCCAAGTCCCTGACAGCCCTGTTGGGCTGGTCTGGATGTCAGCCGCAGATACCGCGACGAAAAGCGAATTTCCGTAGGCTGCGCCTTTCGGGTAGCTAGTCCATCCGGTCGCCACATACGATGTGTAGGTCGCCCCGTCCGAACTCGGGTATATCCGGTACGAACCCGTGTCGAAGGCAACCCATCGACCGTTTCCATAAGCACCATAGCGAACGGCGTTGTACTGCCAGTTCAGTCCAGAGTACCTAGTGAACGATACGCCGTTGTTCGAGGACAGCCAGGTGTAGTAGCTGCTCAATCCGTTGACGCCTGTCACCCTGCCGGCAAAGTCCGACATGAAGAACGTGGCCGCACCGCTTCCGGTGAGCCATGTTGCCGGGTACTCCGTTACTGTAAAGGACATGCCAGCCCCTTGCTGCTACGGAGTTACGGGAATGAGACTACGAACGAGTCGATC